>CAACVF010000040.1_pt1 | contig 26105 bp, 40 predicted proteins | sample 2381781 | NCBI WGS metagenome assembly CAACVF01 (sample SAMEA5211967, study PRJEB30684) | marine metagenome | biome: Marine; feature: Epipelagic; material: Water | collected 2015-10-15 | depth 60 m | reverse complement strand
ACTAGAATAGAAGATGAAATAGAAAAACATTTGGCTATATCTATTGACGTTCATAAATCAATGTCTTTCTTAGTTGAATACATGAAGCAATCTAAAAAATTAAATAAGAGCCAACATACTGCAATAATGCAATTTACAAACACAGCAATCAAAAAGGAGCAATAAGATGGAAAATAAATCAATAATGACACCAAGTGGATATGAGATAAGAGAAAACTCTGGGAATATATTTAAAAATAATAGTGAAAATCCTAAAGCACCAGCATATAGAGGTTTAGTTAATGTTGATGGAAAAGGATATGACCTTGCATTATGGAAAACAGAAAAAGGTTATTTGAATATAAAATTTACTGAACATAAAATATCAGAAGATGGAACTAGAGAAGAATATATGTATGATAGAAAAACTACTAATCTTACTCCAGAACAAGCTGGTAAAATAATAACAGAAGATATGAAAGCTCCAAAGAAAGATGAATTTAATGATGACATACCATTTTAAGTATGTTTATAATTAACTGAAGTTTCCTAAAGTCCTTACTCCCCTAATAGTAAGGCAATTTAAGTTCTCCCATCAGAGATGGTGGGAGTTTTTTTAAAGGATAAACAATGGGCAAATTAAAACATTTAAACAACGAATTTTTTAAAGACAATATAATTTACAATAACAATCAAGATTCTGAATATGGGATTGTGCCAATAGAGATGACTGATGGTATGACTGATCTTGTTCTTAAAGAAGCATTACAATTTGGTGAAGAAGTTAATGCATCTACCAATGATGAAAAGTTTTCTGATATGCGTAATGTTGAATGTTGGCGATTAAATCAAAAAGAATCTATTACAGCAGAATTACTTAATCATGCAATTATAGATATTAATAAAACCTTAAATTATAAATTATCTGGATTACAAGACGTTCAATACTTAGAATATCACGAAGGTGGTAAATACGATTGGCACTCTGACATTGGATCAGGTGTTGCTAGTATGAGAAAAATATCTATTAGCTGGGTATTGAATGAAGGCTTTAAAGGTGGAGATTTGCAGTTCTTTGGAGATAATGGAGAAATTGTTACCTACAACTCAACACCAAATAAATTAGTATCTTTTACAAGTTTTTTAAATCACAGAGTAACACCAGTAACCAAAGGAATACGCAAATGCGTGGTGGCTTGGGTGTTCGGTGAATCATGGAGATAGGAGAAAAAAAATTATGACAAATATTACAGATCAAGTTGTATATGACAAATGTAAAGAAAGAATACAGCAAGAAGTAAACGTAGTTTTAAAAGTAATCAATGAAGAAATGAATAAGGAAGAAAAAGATATTAAAAAACTATCTGAATTATTTGTTAGTTTAAGTAGTCTAAATCAGGCTGTAGGTCTATTGAACACAATAAAACCTTTAGAAAAAGAAGCATAAATTTAAAATAAATTTAAAATAAATTAAAATAATTTATATTCTTTATATAAATCAAACACTTATAGCCCTATTTATTTATTATATATTCTTGACATATATACCATTATTTTATATACTTTCTTTATAGGTTGATAGCAACTTATAAATAAAAACTTAAATAGGAGATAGAAAATGAAATATCACATATACCAAATACAAATGACAGAAGCAGAAGAAAAAATTATGGAAGAACAAGGTCGCTTTTCTTTAGATAAATACAAAACAAAGGTTGATATGGATTTTAGAGATAAAGATGACTTAGTTAAGAATACTAAAGAAGCGATTCATAAAGGTTATTACAATTATGTTGCAAATATTCAAGCTAATGGATTAGAAGATGTTTTTAGAATCGGTAACCAAGATATACCAAGAAGTGAGAATCCAAACATTGAAGATATTAATGGTATGTATTCAGTATCGGTTGGAGATTTAGTAATATCAGAAGAAGGAACTTATGTTGTTGCTTCAATGGGGTTTGCGAAAGTAAGTTAATTTTAACAGGGAGCAGAAATGCTCCCATTTATTAGGAGATAGAAAATGAGCAATATTAAAAAATCTAAAAGTTGGATTAATGATTTAAAGTTTAAATTAGTTGAAGTGGAAAGAATTTCATCATTTGATAGTTTTAATTTTCCGAATGGTGGCATAGTTTCTTTTGCAGAAGCTAGAGGTTTGGATATTTACAAGTTTGATGATCTCTATGAAGGCAAGATTCAAGAATATGCAAACTTAAAATTAGATGATGGCTATAGACTTGCCAACCTTATAACAGGAGAAAAGCAAAAGTTCGGATTAAGTCATCAAGAATTTATAAAAATAAAATAGGAGCAATTATGAAAATTATTAAAAATACATCTAGATATGATTCTAGGAAACTACAATCTTTGTTTAGCCTAATTCATAATCTAATTGCAAAAGATGAAGGTAGATTAAAACATTGGAAAAGATTAAAAGTACAAATACAAACAAAGTCTTATGGGTATTCTGGCAGAGCTTATCTGGGTAAAGTTTATGGAGAAGGTTGGGATATGTTTTTATCGGTTAGTCCTAGATTAACTTTAATACAAATATCTCAATTATTTGCACACGAGCTACATCATTCTTATGGATTTAATCATCATCAATTTAAAAGCAATCCACTTAATGGAAAACAAATTGATCGTATTGAAAAGAAATTTAAGATTGAAGATTTGCACAAAGTAGAAAAGCCAAAAGTTAAAGTTGATTATGTAAAATTGAGATATGAAAACGCACAAAAGAAGTTAGCTGAATGGGAAAGCAAACAAAAAAGAACTAATAACTTAGTAAAGAAATGGAAGAAGAAAGTTGCGTATTATGAGAAAAAATATACTAATTAATAAATGGAGAAAACAATGAGCAAAGTAATAACTAAAAAAGAAAGATTTAAAAAGTATGCAAATCTAAGACTAGGTAATATTAAGGTTGCATTTGATAGATTAAGTAAAATAACAAATAAAGAAAGTTATGACTATTCAGAAGTTGATATAAATAAGATATGTGATTATATTGATGTAATGGCTGAAGATTGCAAAACATTATTAAGAGATGAAAGCAAACAAGATAATTACTTTAAATAAATTATGGAACAATTCTTGCTATTAATTTTTATGCTTATTATATTTGCTGTTGCTGTTAGCAGATAATAGTAATCCAGATAATAGTTATTACAGAACATTTTATAATAAACCATAATCCATCTGGAATATTATAAGAAATATCTTCTAATACATCTTTTACCTTATTGTAACCATGCTTTAGTTTATCCAACATTATTTTTTCCCCTTCATAAATTTAGAGATTCCGCCAACCCCTTTCAATCCTAATCCAGCACATACAGTTATATAAATTAAATTAATATACCAGTCTGGAAGTGTTCCTAAGATATCAAAACCTAATCTTACAAATGGTTGCAGACTGGGAAAGAATATTAAAATACAAGGTGTTAATACCACGATAGTTATAAATTCATCTTTCCAACTTCCAGCTAATGACTCAACAGCTTTGTTCTCCCATTGAGCATTAAGTTTATCTGCTTCAAGTTTACCTTCTGCAACTGCTTTAGCAACAGAAGTCTTGGCTTCTATCTCGGCTTTCTTTAAATTAGATTTAGCTTGTGACTCTTGAGATTTGCTTTCAAAATATCCACCAACTGCTTTTGTAAGACCGCCAACAATCATTCCTATCATAAACCATCTCCATATTTAAAAAATCCTAGAATTAATGTAATTATTGATGCTACCCAAATTAATGCTTTAACTGCACCTTTACCCATATTAACTTGAGCTTTTAAATCAGATATTTCTTTTGCGTTCTTTTCAACGTCTTTATGTATATGATCTAGCTTTTCTTCAAGCCTTCCTAAACATTCTTTTTCAGATGATGTCATATTAGTTCCCTAATGATAATGGATTTGCGTTCATTGATTCAGTAACAGTCTTAAATGACTTATCTACATGCTCAACAATTTTATCTATATCTGCGTCTATCTTATCTATAGATGTTTTGTTGTTAGTTGCATTTATTTCCACAGCAGTAATTCTTTCTAGTATTGCAGAATTATCTCCACTCGGAATACTTGATACACTATCTTCTAAAGCTGTCAATCTTGATGACATCTCGCTTAGAAACCATATCCCACTCGTTATTGGTGTTCCTATACTTATTAAAAAAAGCAGAATTAGCTTCGGTGTAATCTTTATCATTGAATCCTTGTCCATCATAAAACTCCATTTCTGTTTGTGTTAAATCTAATGTATCTGTTATTTTTACCTCAAAATATTCCTTATTAAATGATACTACAGTTAATAAATCAAGTTTTTGTACTACAATATCTGACTTAATTTTTGGAGTTACTGTAGTAACAGATTTTTTTTTATCGCTGGATTTAGACGAATCAGAGCCTTGTTTTTTTTCAGATTTACTTGATTTTGTTGATTTTACAACCTTTTCTTCATTTTTTACAGGCTCGTCTTTTATTTCTTTTTCGCTAGATTCTTCTTTTTCTTCAGATTCTTTTTCTTCAATTTCTTTTATTTCTTCTTTTGCTTCTGGCTCTTTTTCTTCGGAAGCACTATCTCCTGATAGGTCGCTTTCTTCATTTGCTCCATCAATTTCCTCATTCTCATTTGATGTTTCTTCTTGCTGTTCATTTTGATTCTCCTTTAAATCTTCTTCCATATTTGTTTCTTCTAGTTCTGCTGGAAGTTGTTCAATATTGTTTTCTGGTATTTCTTCTCTTATTTCTTGTAATGTTTCTGGCTCATTTTGTATTTCATTCACAGATTCAATTTGTATGTCATTTATTTCAGGCAAAGCATCAGGCATTTGCACATCAGGCATTTCTATAGTTGGCATATCTGTTAAATCAGGCATATCTATTTCTGGCATATTATTATCAACAGGAACATCAGTACCAACATCAATGTTTGTAGGCATTTCATTATTAATACCAACATCAGCCATATCCATATTCATTTGCTCTGTTCTTATATCAGAAATAATAGATATTTGTGGCGATAAATTTGCAATCTGCATATCTTCTGGCATTTGCATATCAATTATACCACTTGAAAGTGTATCTACAATGGAAACACTATCTAATCCACCAATAATGCTCTCTGGTGCTGTTATTTGCGTTATTTCGTTGATTTCTGTTGTTTGGGCTATAACTAGGTCAGCTAGTGTCAAAGTAAGGCTTAAATCGTCTATAATTGAGCCAAATTGTCCAGACTTATTGCCTGTATCAGCACCAAAGACATTAACATCAATAATTGTTTCGTTTATGTGAAAATCATTATTTAAATTAATTGTGAATGTAGATGTAATCGTTCCATCATTATAATCGCTGGTAAAATTATAATTCAATGTTTCTTCTTGTGTTTTGGTTTTAAATGTTATTGTTGTATTTACAGGATCAAGATTATTTGCTGTGCCTGTAGTTGTACACCATAAATCTCCTTCATTATTACACCCAATAGATAAAATACTTCCATGCACTTGAGAAACATATTTTTCATCTGAAACTATATTGTCTAAATTTATAGTTTGTGCTATTGAGCCACCATCTGAACTGCTAAATCTTACTGACTTTGATATGCCACCAGAATAAGTGTTTCCATCATAATCAACATTACCATCTAATTCCCAGCCTTCCGTCTGGTTATCAAATGAGCCATTATTTAGGAGATTTGTGGTTTCCGTTGCTCTTACCGTTTGAGTCGCTGTAATTACTAACATTGTAATCAGTACCCAAGTAGTCAGGATAACGTATAATTTGTCCATAATCGTTTATGTACCCCATCATTTTATAATGCTTAATGGCTTCCTTGCCAATAAGAGCCTTTGAGCCGTTCCAGATACTACAGGGAGTTCCAGAATGTAACATAGCAGACCAGACGGCTTTGCTCCCAGCACACAATACACTTATACTGGCAACCTTTAATCCAGCTTTTGAAAGACTATTACTTAATGCACGTCTTTCACAGTTCCAATCCGTAAATGTCGTTCCTGTAGATATACCAACTACTGAAGTTTGTACTGCACCCACTACAGGAAAAGAACAGATCATTTGTGAGTAACTCTGTACTCCAGCAGATATCGCACTTGGCACAGGTTGGTTTTTATAATTAACAGTTGAATCAGCACTATAAGAATCCATAGCTGTCCACATCAAAACAAACATCATAATCAGTAAAAAAACTATAAAACTTCTTCGCATGAGAAACTAACTCCATATAAACTAATGTGATTTGCACTCCAAGTTAGCTCATTGTTGGTCATTCTCATAACACATTTTGGACTTGCATATGTTACTGTTGCATTGTCAAGTATAGCTGTTGATAAAGAAGGCTCTATAGTTAATGTAGCTTCTCCACTTCCATCACTTGCAACATCAGCAATAATCATGTGTAACTTACTTGCAGAGCCAGAATTAAATTGCACATAATCTCCTTTCTTAAATAATTGGGATTCGCTTGTATCGCACCCATCTACAGCAATATCATAAGCACCAATAGAATGATTGCCACTTACAGCAATAGTGTTTGCAACTGTGCCTTGTACTGCTTTTGCGTCTGGGTCTCCCATTAAAAAAGTTCCAAAGCTACCATGTAACTGCATAAAAAAAGACTGCCATTCACTTGCTTGGCTTCTATTCATGGGTGGCAAAGTAACTGTGCTATACCACTTTGCACCTGTAAACTGATGTACTTGCGTTGAAAAAGTAAATGGACTTTGACTTTGTGCCACAGCTTTAGCAATACCCCATTCACTTCTAACAAAGTTTGGAGTAGTTGGCATTGTTAATGGATAAGTTGGCTCTGCCATTTATGCACCAAAGTCCTTCGCAAAAGTTCCACCACGCAATCTGGCTTCTCTAACTGCTGATAATGTGTTTTCTTTTATGGCTGGTAATAAGTTTAAGACTTCTGCTCTTACAGTTTGACTTACACCTGTTGCAAAGTTTAGGTTTTGCTCTACTACAATTCCACCACCTAATTGATTATTTGGCACGATTGTTCCAGCAGACTTAGGCACAAACATTTCTGCACCTCTCTCTCCAACCATATATGGCATATTTGGATTAACATTTCCACCCATAGCTCTAACATTACCACCACCATACACCATAGAGCCAGAAGGCTCTCCAGCAAAAGTCTGACCACCACCAAATAAACTAAAGATATTAAACCCAGAGCCTAATATTGAATTTCTTAGTCTGTTTAAAATTGGCTCTATAATTGTCAACTGAACTATTAATGATATAACTTGTGCCACTACACTTTGGAAAATATCTAGCATAGATTGTCTAAATGATTCACCACTTGCTATAGCTTGTCCAAAAGTATCTGATATAGATTTACCAGCATTATCAAAAATATCTATTAATTTCATCATATCCTCTTGTTCTAATGCAATCATCTCCATTTCTATATCAAACATTTCTTTCATTTTTTTTGCTCTTTCCTCTGATACTGCAACTAATTCTGGAGTAAATTTTTTGCCTTCTGTTATAATAAATTTTTCATTGGCTGTTGCTAACATTTCCATAGATTCTGCCATATCTTTATTTACATTTACTATTTTTTTCATTTCTATTGCATTTTGTAATCTTTTATTTATATTTCCTGTCGTGTCATCTAATCGTGTAAAAGGCTGACTAGCAACATCATCTTTTAATATTTCGTTCAGAGCAACAATAGCTGTAGTAACTCCTATTATTATTCCTTTAAGTTTAGTCATTTTTGATATGATACTTGCAACTATTGACCCAGCTAAAACTGCACCTAATAGTTTTATGGCTGTGATAATTTCATTTATATTTTCTTTTACTGCCACAACTAATTCAGCCAAAGTTCTACCAATCTCTCTCCCAAATTTTTGAATTGCATCTTGACTGTTTTCAAGTGTATTATTTAAATCACCAAAAGCTAATTTTAGTTCCGCAAAAAATTCATCTGCAATAGCTTTTTGAAATTGAAATAATTTATCGGATAGCATTGATAAAGTACCTGTTAATGTCTTAGCAAAATCTGCTGTTACATTTCCAAACTCTCCACCTTCACTAAATACTTCTTTAAATCTTTTTATGGTTTCATCTATTGATACTTCTGCACCAACTTGAAACCCAAGCATAGCTCTAACTCCCCTTTCTCTGAATATATCAGCACTTGCAATACCACCAGAAAAAGACCTCTGTATTTGCTCTGCTGTTTGTCTAAAATCTAGCCCTGTAGCAGAAGCAACATTACCTGTTATTTCTAATAATTCTGCTAAGTGGTCTGCGTCATCAGCTACCACAGCTAAGTTTCCAGAAGCCTGTTGAATATCATTTAAAGTGAAAGGAACTTTACTTGCAAACTTGACCATAGTATCAAATGCTCTAGCTCCTTCTTCTGCTGACCCAAATAATGCTTTTAGTCTGACCTGTAGATTTTCAATTTGAACTCCTGTATCTACAACTTTTTTTATGGCTATAGCACCAAAAGCAACAGCCAATAAACTACCAAACTTAGCAACCCTTCCGCCAAGATTTGCAAAAGAGTTTCCCATATTATTTAAAGATTTTTTAATTTTTTGAGAAGATGTTTGAACTTCCTTATTGGCTTGTGCCATACCTTTCTTTAGACTAGAAAGGTCTGCTTCAATCTTTACTACCAGCTTGTCTAGTTCAGTTGCCATTAGTTATCTGGGTACAGCTCCATTAGTTCGTTTAACTCGTCTGAATCCATTGGTTTATCCTTGTTGCCACCATTGAACTCACTAAATCCTTTTATCGCTAGAGTTATTTCGGTAATGCTCATATCCCAAAATACTGCTGGATTAATACCTATCATTCCTACGCATACTTCAAGCCATCTTTGGTATGGCAGTTCAGCTTCTTCGTCTATTCCTCTACTGGACTTTTTTTTTCGTCAGCAGTATCGTCATCAACATTTAAAGCTAAAGTTACCAACTCTCCAGCCATCTTAATTGCTTCTAGCAATCCAATTTCTGCAATTAAACCTTTAACTTCTTTGTCTTGAAGGTTATTACCACCAGCCCTCAATGCCAAAGTTATAACAGAAATTATTTCAGTCATAGTAATATCAGCTTGTGCTAATTTATTACCTAACTTCAAAATACTACAATTCAATGCTTGTTCTATCCTAATAATCGTATCAAGGCTCATTCTTGCCTTGTACTCTTGATCATTAAACTGTAGTAGCTTTTCCGCCTTTAGACGATTTATGCTCATTGTTTTTCTCCGTATTAGTTAGTATTACAATAACTTCATCTCTATCGCCAAGATTCTTAGAAAATTTGATTGTGTAAGATTTCTTGTCAATTTTAATTACATCTGTATCTTTGAAACCCTTGTAATAAGGTATTTCTATTTCAACATTGTTTTCACCAATGTTTACTTGTGCGTCTAATTTCTTAGAGCCAACTTCTATTGCTTTCAGTTCCCACATTATGGTCTCCCAATATCTATTGCTTGTATGGTAAGTGTACCACTAGCCGAAGTTCTTATCGCACTAATAAAATAGCCATTTGGTATTGCGACAAATGCTTCTTCGCCTATGCCTATGTGCATATCGTTTGCTGTTGCGTCTGTACCTGAAGCTGCATTTATACTTATATGACAAGCTGTGGTCGGACATAATCTCACCACTCCACTTGGGATTGTCAATCCACTTGTGGTTGCTGAACTATCAGTATAAGCCAAAGCAGTATTATTAATTACTTGATAAATCATAATTTACCCCCTAATTAAACTGTTGCAAATGTAATCGTACCAGCACTCTCAAATGACATTGAGTAAGTTACTTCGCCATTATATGAGCCAGCATATTCAATAGTTGTTACTTGAAATGCACCTGTAAAGGTTGCAAAGTCTGGCACAAGTAATTGAAAGTTACTAAATGTTGTTGCTGCAAAAGCTGTTCTTACACTTGCTTCACTTGCAGAATCAGTAAATACACCAGAGCCACTTATACTAAAACTTTGGATTCCAGCATTTGCTAATAATGTTCTGACTTTTGATGAATCTTTATTTGTTACATCTATTGTTTCTGCGTTCATTGATATAGAAGTATCTCTTAGACCAGCAACAGTTGTGAATGTTTCTGGGCTACCAGCATTTCCTATCTTGACAAGTAACGCACTTCCTTTTTGTACTGCCATTTTATATCTCCATTAAAATTAACTATCATACACAATCACAGATAAGGATAGCACCCCATGTCTAGTAATTCCATCATTTTCTACAAGTGTAATTGTGTTCCTTACTTGACTCACTACCATATCAGCACCAGATACAGAATATGTGGTGTCGTGCAGTAACTCATAAATTCTTTCCATAGCATCTGATATTTCTTTTTTACCTCTATAAGTACTCCAAACATCAATATCTACATCATACTCATTTCCATCTACAGTTTTTGTTCCTCTGTTGATAACACTTATATTGCCAATCACAACATATGGATAACCTGTGTCTTGTGGAACATTATCAAATATTTTGTTATTGCCAACAATACCATCTAGTGTACTATCTCCATTTAAAGTGGAATATAGTATTGTTTGCAAGTCAAAAGAATGGAAGCTCATGTTATTTTAATATTCCCCAAAGATATATCTTTAAATTTTTTATTTGCAAATTGCTTAGTGTCTTTAAATGCTTGTGATTCTTCACCCATAAAAGGTCTTTGCAATCCACCTCTTGCAAAACTTTGTTCTAATATATTTGCATAACTAACTCTTGTTTGAACTGATGAAAAATGCTTATTCTTAGTTGCTGGTGTTAGGAAAAAACTATTGACTAATCTTCCTGTATCAATAGCTGGTGGATTGTCTTTTGTGGAAGCTCTATGAACTTTGCCACCTCTCATATAGGATTTTCCATCTCTAGGAGTTTGTTGCATACCAAGCATAATATGATTCCTAAACATATTGGCAACTTTGTTTAAATATCCAGCAGTTTTCATATCATATAAATCTAAGGCTTTATCAGTCTTTTGTTTTATTTTGGATTCTACCTTGACTTTAACTGTCATTAAGTTGCTACTCCTTCCTCTGCGTCTATGATCTGGTATCTTTCTTTGCCTTCTAATAAAGAAGCCACATGCTGAATATTAAATAATTTAGAGTTATAACTAATTCTGTGCTTTGGTGTTAATGATGAAATATATCTAATGGTAAAACGATAATTACTTCTATCTTCTATTTGATCACCAAAAGAATTTTCTGTGCCTGATAAATTTTCTACTTTAGCCCAGACTGTGTTTGCTGTTGAAAAAGAAGCTACTTGACCACCACCTGTATCAGTTGATGTTCCAAGTGATTGGATTACAATTTTGTTTCGCATTTCGCCTATCATTACGCACCCATTTGTCCTACATATTGAGCTTGACCTCTATATGGATTGACCGATAAAGATTTAATTCTGTAAGCCTGTAATAATTGTGTTGCAGATGTTGGAGCTAATACTCTTTTGCCATCTAGTAAATCTCCTCTATGCTCAAAGAGATAAGCAGAATATTCTAAACAAGCTGATTTAATATCATAAGGAACTGCTGTGGTTGCTCCATATCCAGCCACATATTGAATCTCTAAACCATTGGCAACTCTTAAACTTGTTGGATAGCTTTTGCCTTTTCTTAACACTATCTTTGCTGGAACACTTATATTATCTATATAATAATTTGAACTAGCAAAAGTGGTTGCTGTATCTGCGTCATCATAAGATTTGATATGCGTAACACTTGAAACAGGGCTTTTTGGCAGTAAGATATTTTTAGTGCTAATGTTTCTATCAATGCCAACATACATGCCTTCCTGCAAAGGTATATCAACATCATAAATAGAATCTATAAACAGTTGATAAGTTACTGTGGTCAAAGTTCTATTGGTGTATTCTTTCGCCCAATTATGTACAGCCCTTTCTATCAATGCGACAACTGTATCATCATCTGAAGAATCTATTTTGTTCCAAGCCTTAATCTCTGCTTGAGTTACTGCGTATGCTGTTTCTGCTGTATGTACTTTTAATCCAGCCATTTAGTTTCTCCTATGGTTTCGGATATTTGTCCTTAATAGTCTTAATTTGAGATTTCCAAGAATCAATACCATCATTGTAAATCTTATCTAGTTGTTCTTCTATAGATGGATATTCTGCTTTCCTTTTTCTCGCATAATCTAAGGAATCATAAGCATTTTTTAATTCTGTAACTTTAGATTGAATAGTAGATTTAGCAATAGGAGTAGTTGTCCACTCAATATTATCTATATCTTCATTTTTTACACAACATACTGCATTAGCATCTATGGCTAATATTGCTGATAATATGTCATAGCTTGGATATACTTTATCTGTCATTATTCAATCTCCATTAAACTAACATGTGTTCTTGTTCTTGATGTATAATTATTATCCGTATCATTTTGTGTTCGGTTTACATATACAGTTGTTGCTCCATCTCCAGCACCAAAATAAAATTTATAACTTACTTGTGATGTTGTACTTGGACTATCTACTATTGTACCTGTTATAGTTGTTGCTGACCTATTGCCATCACCATTAGTATCATAGTTACCAAATAATGCGGCTTGTTTATTACTTGAAGCTGTACCTGATAAAGCTGTTACGTGTGAATACCCAGCTCCACCTATATCTCTATACAATCTTACCCTTAATCCTGCATGTTGTGCATGTTTAACTTGCGGTATAGTAAAATGTATCATCACTTTATTAGAACTAGATGATGGTGTAATGCTATAAGCAATACTTCCAGCATGGTCAGAAGTAGCATTAGATATACTTAATGCGTATAAAGTAGCATCTGAAGCTGTTACTACTTGCTTTACTTTTCCACCAGAAGATGTCGCCCATGATAAAGTTGCAGAGCCATTAGTGGTCAACACTTGTCCAGAGCTTCCATCAGCACTAGGTAATACCCAAATTTTATCGCCTGATAATGCTGGTGCTTCAAATCCTACATAATTTGCACCCTCATAAAATCTTAATTCATTGTTTGAGCCACCTATAGATAAGTTTCCAGCAGTTGTTAAAGCACCACCATCAGCTATGGTAAGTGCGTCATCACCATCTGTAAATTCTATTAAAGCTGTTCGTATAGAATCTGATTTAAAATATTCTACTGTATCGTTACTTTGGTCTAAAACAGCTAAAGTGATGTTTGCGTCATTATCTTCATTTCTAATATATAAAGTGTTTGCAGAAGTATCATACCAAAACTGATTGGCAAAAGTTGTTGATGGAGCAGATGTTCCAGAACTTGTACTTGCCAAAGCCTGTAAAGCTAAATTAATATCAGCCCTTGTATTGGGAAAGGTCTGGTTTGCTATGGTAAAATCATTTTGACTCATTTTTTTAACTCCTAAATAATGTTAACAATACTCTAATTACTAACTGGATTCAAGATATCCGTACCCTTTAGCAACATAGCCAAAATCTTTTGCTACTGGATTGCCTGTTCCTGTGCCTTGATAAAAGTTTATAGTGAATCCTGTCGCTGACTTACTTGAAATAACATAATGTTCATTTTGGTCTAAATCATCTATTTCTATTCCTAAACCTTGTAATGCTTTAAATGCTGGACTAAATGTTACAGCTTTTCCACCTGTTCCAGCAGATATAGCATCTTCTGCAACTGTTCTGTCTGGCATATCAATCGTTGCAGATAAAGCAGAGATAGCTGGTGTTGAATCAGCATTAGTGGTTGTCATTTTAACTCTTAATTTTATGTATCTTGCTTTGTAATCACCTAAAATATAATCTTGAAAATCAGTATAGGTAGAATTATCGTTAGAGGTTGATATTTGGATTTTTGCGTCTACATCATCAAATTCGGTATAGCTACCATCAAAATTACCTTCTTGGCTGTCAAATAGCCCTTCAAAGCTGTCAAACAGGCTGTTTGCGTTGAATCTACTGCTGGTCATAGAGGTTGTTACATATGAATTAAAAATACCACCTAAATCTATTGGATTAGAGCTAAATTCATAAAAGCCATCTAAATTATTTGCAACTTCGCCACCATCATCAAAGTCCCCTAAAGCAGAATCAAAGTTTCCTGTATGATCGTCAAATAATTCACCTAAAATAATTTGCAAGTAATTAACACCATCTCTAGCCACTACTTCAACATCTGTTTTTGTTCCAGAAAATCCTGTAGATTCTGTTGTCGTTGCTACTGCATTAAAGTCATCTGCAATTTGATTTCTAATAACAATTTTTTTGGTTGAAGTTAAAGAAGTTATTCCCAAAACATCAACAGCTTTAATCATGTATGTTCCTGTTTGAGCTGGTAAAGATATTTGATTAGTTGCTTTAGATATATAATTGGCAACTATCGTAGCTCCAGAATAAACTTGGCTTGTTATAGCTGGAGTGTGTCTAATAATATAATGTGATAAATCTAACTCGCTGTTTGCAGTCCAAGAACATACAGCTAAATTATTAACAATATTAACAGAAAAATCTGCGACATCTGCTGGTGGTGCTGTCTTTCCTACCACTTCGTGATTAGCTGATGTAAAAGCAGACGCAACATTAAAGGCATTAATTGACCTTGCTCTAACTTCATACGTCATACCATCTTCTGCGTCTTTGAGTTCAAATTTCATAGATGTTCCAACTGTCTTTGCCCTACCCAAAGAAGTATATTCAGTATCGGTGGCTGTATTTCGATATTCAATTTCTACTTCATTTGTTGTACCTTGACTAGAAGATATTTTTATTAATAAAATTGTTGATATTACTCCAGAATATGATCTCAATAAATCAGATAATTCTATAGATGGAGCTGATACTGTCTCTGCTGTTGGCAAATTAGTATTGTCAGATATAAATTCTGATTCTTCTGCGTTCCAATCCCAAACACTAGATGATGTTTCTTGCAATACTAAATCAACACCTGTATCAGTTTCATCTGACACAAAAGTCCAGTCTGCAACTTGAAATATTTTAGAACTAAAACCTAATCTAGTATTGTTTATGGTAACAGTATCTCCAACTTGTAATTTAAAAGCAGATAACTTCATTGGTGCTTGTATAACCATTTGCTGTCTGTTTTTAAATAACACAACTTTAGCAATTCTTTGAGCCATTGTTGATGATATAGTAAAAGGCATATCAATATTGCCAAATATAGTTTCATCATTATCTTCACTTACAAAAGTGCTTGAAGTTACCATTGGGTAATCAGATGGTTGCCAATTACTTTCTGGGCTAGTAAAAACACCCTTTACTGTATTAAATATATTTCTTCTGGATTGTTTAGTCTGGATAGTTATACCACCTCTAAAATCATCTTCATCAAGAGTTATAGAGGGAGCAACATATTTACCACCAGCTAAGATAAATTTACCATTAGAATAGCTTAATATTCCAAGCATAGAGCCTGTAATTTCATCTATAGCTCTCATTGGATCAATATTTGAATAAACAATACCATTGGCTTCATAACGATTTTCTGTACCACCAGCCGACAGAGTAATATCTTCATCACAAATGTCTGCAACTGTAGTAAATGATGTTGTGTCTATTTGAGTTGTAGGTACAGATAAACCAAATCTAGTATCAGATAAATAATCATATAAAATTAGTGCTGGATTTTTAGAAAATGCAGTTGAGCCTGTTCTAAAGTCTAATACTTTCTTTCCTTTTATTTCTGCACTTATATTTGGAATACCTTGTGGGAAAACATCTGCGTCATATTTTAATTTAACATAAAGATATGATATGCCTGATAACATATGGGAAGTAGTCCATTGTGATACTTCTGAAACTAAGTCTGCGTCTGCTTGTTGTGTATCGCTACCCAAATGTTGCTTTATTCTTACTGTCAATTCAGAACTGTCAGAAAATGTTTGCGTTGCAACAATCGCATAATTTGTTTCTGTTGTTGTACCAGATAGAAAGGGTTTCGGTGTATTTGGATTATCTCTATATGGTGTTATTCTTGTCATTCTGCCACCATCAGGGCTTTGAGCATGATATGTTATAGATGTTGCTTGAACATCTGTTTGCAAACCTTCAGATATTGTTACAGCCAATGTATGCCTTGCTCCAGAAGCAGAAGAACTGCCACCAGAAGATATGCCATAAGTTATCCCATTGATATTCAATGTGTCTGTAGTTGCTACTGAAAATGCTACATCAGAAACTAATGTGATTGAGGTAATACCTCTTTTTATACCTTTCCCATCAACAACTCTACTGCCACCAAAAGGCATTGATGTATTAAACGGCATAGATACATATTCAGAAACTACTAATAACCGTGTTTTATTTGTGAACTTTGATTCTGTTGCATATTTACTTGGACTGTTAACTTTGAATTGAGTTACTCCATTACTATCTGTTCCAGCACTTGCAAGAGTAAGTTCATCATCTCCAAAGTAAACTTTATCTATAGACTGTATTTCATGGGAAGCAAGTTGAACTATCATGTGTAAATCTTGATTGTTGTTAGTAGATTCCATAAACAAGATACCACCAGATTTCTTTGTTTCTCCATAAACAGTATCTCTGGTTATAATCGGCTCTTTAACCATTCTAGTTCTATCTTTGAGCTGATTACTTAGATTTGCTGTTTCATCTACTCCAATAGCTTTAGATAAAGTTGCAGATACAGCCATTGAAACAACAGCAGTAACTACATTTGCCATGAAAGTACTAAAACCAGCACTTAATGCTTGTGCCCCAGCAACACCACCAACATAAATTCCTACTGCCATTACTGCTAATTGTCTAATTGAACTTCCCATTATACAAAATGCCTTTTAGTTAATATTTCTTTAGGTATTATTTTATCGTTATGTATTCTTAGCCACTTAACTTTTTGATTACAGCCAAGCAACTGCGTAAAATATTGTCTAGTCCAATTCATAATTTCTTTAACATTTTTCCTAGCAACTATATCCATATGCCAAACAATATCACCAGAGTTCCATGCTTCTTGATAGACATTGTTTGTTTTTAGTAAATATTCTTCTTCAATTTCATCTAAAAAAGCCCAATTAGAGAAGCCATATATTCTGCCATTTTCTTTATGGATTTTGTATTGATTTAATTCTAATGATGGATATATATGTGCAAGTATTTCATCATCTGAATATTTTTTATATTTATCAAATTCTTTGTATAAATTTATAATGGGAGAAACATTTATCATGTTGTGCCACCACCCCATATAATTTCTTTATCTTGTAAATCATCAACAAACTCAAGTCCTTTATCATTTGGAAAAAAATGTTTTTGATCTTGGTCTGTGTATCTGAAATTTAAAGGTCTTTCAAGTGAAATTAATTTGCTTTCTATATTAAATGTTATTGAAGATGTTTCTCCTGTTTCAGCTATGTTTACAGTATCAACAAATCCAGAAAATATTTGATATGGAGTATCTACAATAGCAAGAGCATTACTTGTCGTTGTTAACACTCCAAAATAAACATTAACAATTACCCCTTGCTGGGTTTCATTTAAAGCACTTGCAACAACATCAGTATTTAAACCACCAGCAGATATTTTTATACCACTAGCTTTGGTTTCTGCTGTTTCTTGTACTTGACCTATTGATATTAAATTGCCTAATCCTGTGTATATCTGACCTTCAACAGTAAAATCTCCATAACCTGTCCATACTCTCAAGGTTTGCGTGTATAAAAATTCTACAGCATAAAACGGTCTAGTTTGGGTGCTAGATAATTGCGTAGAAAATGTGCTACCAATCGTTCTAGCCATAGTGATTAACCTTTAGACTTAGTGGCTTTTTTCTTGGTTGCTTTTTTCTTTGTCTTGGTTTTAGCTTTAGTTTCTTTTGGCTCGTCAATCTTAACTTCGATTGCTAAATTACTGTTTAAAAAATTTGTCGCAATATCTTTTTGCCATTGTTTATCGCAATCTATTATTTCATCTGTTTTGTAAATTCTAGTTGCGTTACCAGATTCGTTGCAAGAAGCCTTTACATCAGCCATCATTTTTATTTTCATATTTCTCTCCATTATTCATTACATAATATTATTAAAACACTATCTAATCAATATAAGAGTGAGGAGCAGACAATGAGCAATCAAAACCACTCCCCACAAACTTATCAGATATTAAGCATCTTCTGAATCAATAGGATTACCCAATACAGCCTGAACACTTATTGGTGTTCCTGTGCTGTGAGTTCCTGTTGCGTCAATCTTAACTCTTACATATCTGTTACCACCGATATAACCAATTTGGCTTGTCTGTGGTGTTTCTCCGTTAGCATCTAATGTTAAAAAGATACCAGAACTATCAACACTTCCCTCTGTTACTGCTGTTGAGCTAGTAACGGCTGAAAATGTAGAATCATCTGTAGAATCTTGCAGTATAAAGTCAAACTTCACACTACTTGATAATGTATCTCCTTCAATACCAGAGTTAACTATGAACATTACTGACTCAAAACCAATCGTATCTACAGTAGTTCCATTTGCGTCTGCTGTAAATATTTTTGCGTCTTGGCAAGTAACTGACTTAGTTCTATTTGCAATATCTCTCATAATAAACCCCCGTTATGCAGAAATGTTTTGTAGTCTAATAGCTTCCGCTAAAACTACAGCACCGCCAACTCTACGTCTGGCGACATAACGTATATTCCCACTTGTAGCTTGTGAGTATGGGTCTCTCATTACTGAAAGATTAACTCGGTCAACAATAGTGTATGCTCTTGAGAAATCTCCATAAGCTATTGGTTTAGCTGATCCACCAACATCTGGCATATCTTCAGCTAAAATATATGGCTTACCTAAGATAGTTGCTGGTGTTCCACCAACATAGCTCATAGCATTAACAAATATTTTTTGACCTTCAGTATCTTCTAACTTTAACACATCAGCAAAAGTTGCTCTATTCATCACAAAAGTTGCGTTTGCCATATAGTCAGACTTAATAGCCATTGTAAGATCAACAAGACCATTTGCAGTTAAAGCTGTACCACTTCCAGAGTTGGTTGTGCCAACACCAGCAGTTGTATCAGTAAAACCTTGTGGCCTACCTACAGAGTTACCAGATACAAATGCAGTACCTTCAGCTTTCGCAAACTGTGTACCAAATTCTTCTGACATTTCTGATTCTAAATCAAAAGCAGAATCTTCCAACATAGCTTGTGAAATATCTACTAGAGCATATAACTCATGTGCGTCTATTTGCATTAAGCCTGTTGTATAGCCTGTTGTTTCTGATCTAGTACCTGTTTCAGCAACAAACGTAGCAGAGAATTGACCTGTTCTTTTAGGAATCTCGATACCTCTGTTTGATGTAGTTCTAACTCTAGCAATAGAACGAATTGGTGAAATTTCAGTTACTCCTTTGATTAAATCAGCAACGTATTCTGCTGGAGCATAAAAACCACCCAATGTATCATCAGATTCATAAAGTGCTTTTTTCTCAACTTCGTCAACTTCCCCTTTTCTTAACCAATCGCCAAATGCTTTCATTTGAATGTCAACATCTTTTGATTCGCCTGTGTTAGGTCTAGCAATAACTGTTTCTAAGTTATCTAGCTTCGCCTGTGCTTCTGCTAAGTTCTTTTCTTGAATCTCAATAGCTTGTTTGGTTTCTGCCATTTTAGAAATGTCATCAGCCATTTTATCAACTTTTTCTTCAAGTAGAGGATCAGCAGAGCCTTTCTTTTCAATCTCGTCTAGACGTTTTGAGTTCTCACTTTTAAAATCTTCAAAAGTAGAGTTCAAATTGTCTATTACAGATTTAATTTCATCACTCATAATAAACTCCGTTAATGTTTAATTGTATGTATTAAGTGTTTAAGACTATTAACAACATCACGTTGCTCATTCTCCGCATGGTTGAATGATTTATATAGTACATTGGCACTCTGTTTTGCAGTAGAACTAGACATTAAGCCGACATCACGAAGGTAATGCTCTATCTCTCTTACATTCATTTCAGCTAATTTTACTTTAGTAATCTTAGCTTTTGGATTCATTGGAAACGTAACCATTGATATTTCCATTAAATCTAAATTGGTAATTGTTCTTTTCTTTAACTTGTCGCTATATTTATAATCATCTGGTGTAAGTCTATATCCTATTGACATAGAATCTAACGCACCCATTTTCATTAATTCAAACACTTCCTTGCCCTTTTGTGTACCCATAGCAAGTCTGCCTTTAATCTTTAGTCCTCTAGTATCTTCTACTAAAGAATCGATAACACCAATAGGCTCATCTGTCTTGTGTTGATATAAAAGTTTAATTTGTTTTGGCTTCTTACCCTTGATAGATTCAGAAAATGCACCTTGCTTAATAACATCATTACCTAAATCTTTATTATTGAATACTGACGCATAGCCTTCAAAAGTACCATCATCATCAGTATCTAATTCTTTGTAATCACATTCTAGGTCTAGAATATCATTAACAATCTCTAGATTTTCTTCAGACATAACTTAAATTCCCTGTCAAGTAAAAGTTATTCTATTCTAGCAATAAACTAGCCTTATCTACAAGTAAAAAAAAGGAAGCAATAAAGCTCCCTTAAAGTAGCAACATAAAATGATTATTTTAATTAAAATAAAACTAGCCCACTATAGAACAGTTTTCTTTTTTTCTGAATAACTCTTATTCTAGCTAAATCGCAATAATTAATCATATGCGTTTCCTCTTAGATAAATTTAAAAGGTTAGCTTTTCAACCATGCTATATGGATTAAATTCTGATAAGAATTTGTAAAATATGATAGCAAAAAAAAAGGGCTATTTCTAGCCCCAAAGTTCTCTTAGCAAGAAAAAATCTTTAATAAGTTATCAATAAAAATAAGTAACAAGTTACAATCATCATAGCAAATAAAAAGATACTTGCCACTATTTCCCAGCCTGTAAGGTATTCACCATTTAATCTGTCTTGTTCGTTCATATACTTCTCCTAGTAAGTGGGAGCATTTCTGCTCCCTGTTAAAATTATATAGTATGACTGTTTTGTTCTGCCATTTGTGCGTCTTGTGCTTGTACTTCTGCCATATAAGTTCCATAACATTCAGCTAAATAAAAAATTATTTCTTTATATGTTTTGCCTTTTAAATCATGTAAGCTGAAATCATAATCTTGTAAGCAAAATTCTCCGTCATAATCTTCATCAGTTATAAGCACTAAATCCTGAAATAAATCATTAGTTATTTCATCTATAACTCTATCTGTATATGTAATAGTATAATCAGATTTTTCCATAACTTTGTATTTTGACTTCCAAAGAGTATTTATTTTTTTAGCTACTTCTTTATGTGTATCTGTATATTCCATTTCCTATCTCCTGTTTAAGTTTTTATTAATAAGTTATTAACTTATATAAGGAGTATATATAATTATTATATATATGTAAAGTATATATATAAAATAAATGTAGGTGTAAGTGTTTGATTTATATATCTATTTAAAATTAATTTAAATTATTTCATCTTCGAAGTCATAATACAGGGTAAAACAGCGACAATTTATGACATTTAAAGCACCACCATTCATATCGCCTGTATAATTCATTCTTTTTTCTATAAATCCACCACCAGCAATCGGTGTCATAACTTTAAACATATCATCTCTAGCAACTGTTGTGCCATTCATACCTCTATGCCAAGCCCTAGTTCTGTCATCTAAAGCACTATTCCATTCTTTTACTGGTCTATTTAATCCAAGCTGACTTGATATTTCATGATTAGCATAGTTCATAGCAGAGTGCGTTTCCGTTCTAGCAATCATAGTGGCTCGATAAGGTGCAAATGATCTGTTCCTTCTTATTTTTTCTGATATCTCTGGAATAGATAAACCATCTGCTATACCAACCTTAATGGCTTGTTTTATCTGCTTTCTTGTGGTTTGAGATATATCAGCAACTTTATTGGCAGTAACATCTGCAATATAACTAGCAACAATAATATCTATTTCATCTTCTTGCTTAGTTTCTCTTTGTTTTATTAATCTTTCACTTGTAGCTGTAATAACTGCTCTATAATGATTTGATAATATTTTAAATAGATCATCTGAAAAATCTCCTAAAAACGTATAATACATATCACCTACAGCTATATATTCTTTTTCAGCTATTCTGGCTGTTTTTCTAAATAGCTTTTTAACTTTAGCATTTAAACTTTTAGACAAATTAAGATATAACTTTAATTGTTCTTTATAGTCTTTACGTCTGTTAATTCTAATTTTGTCTGCCATATAACATATCTTTAGTTTCTTGGAGTAATTCTTTTTGAGTACCCCATTTCTCGGTAAATGCTTTCGGACTATAATGATATGATTCATTTGATGTCCTGTGATGATATGGACATAAAGGAATTGTTTCTAAATAATCTGACTTTTTCCCCATCATGTACTTTTCTTGGATATGATGTATTTCTGCTGGTGTATCTGAATAACCCATTTTATGACAAATAATACAACCTAATTCGGCTACAATAGCAAGATGTAATTTTACTTCATTTCTATTAGCCATAAGTTTTTGACACATGATTTAAGTATTATTGATAAGCCACCACAGCCATTATCATCAGTTAATGTATCAACTATTTTATAACATTCTTGATTTTCTTCAATCAAATATCCTACTGTTCTTGCTGTTATTGGTTTTTCTGCTTTTATAGAATCTGGAGTATGCCAACCACCATCTCCAGTATGGTCGTACCAATCAATCATTATTAGTGGCTTATTCTCCATTTCTTAACCAAGTCAGATAGTCTGCTCCTTCTTTTATATCCCAAAATATCTTAATAAAATCACCATGTCTTTCATGTAACTTGGTATTAATAACTGCTACGGCTGATGGACTCATCATTTTATTAGGTAGATTTAATTGTTTAGCATAATCATCATATTTTTTATATGAGCCTATCTGTAGACAATGCATAACAATCCCATCATTTGCGTCTTTTACTGGCATATAACCAGATATATGCTTATGTCCACAACATAATAAATGATCTCTAGCATGAAAGATTGCATGTTTAACTACTGCATGGGCTGTGTTGTAAATACTGTTACCAGCAAAATTATGTGCAAAATTACATCTGACTTTATGATTTGGTAATAACAATCTAACTCTTTGAGAATAATTGGCATAAGTAGTTTTTAATGGTCGCATAATCCATTTTAATGGATCACCTGTTCCTGACCACATATCATGGTTTCCAGCTACAATTAAAATCCAATTAGTTGCATGGCATAACCATTCTGTTAATTGCCAAGCCTGTTCGTCTGTAGTGGACTGTTTAGCCCATAAGCCCTCTAATTTGGTACGTCTAGCCCAGTTGTTCTGGATATCGCCTATATTGATAGAATATAAGCCTTCAGTAGCATTTACTGTTTCTATGTGAGACAAAACTGACTGCCAATCACAGCCATCATCATCTACATGCGGATCGCCCATCAAAAACAACCCTATTGGCTTATCATCATTAATTTTTATATCTAAAAATTCTTCATTGTTTTCTCTGCGTTCTCTACGTTTGAAAACTTCTAATCTTTGCTGGATTAATTCTTCTGTAGTCCATTCTGCTTCGGAATGTACACTTCCTAATTCAAATGATGTTGAAACAATAGGATTGCAAGATTTTTTACCACATGATTTGCATTTATATCGTTGCGGTCTGCCATCTAAAATTGAGCCATCAGTTCCAGCTTTAATTAGATGTGTTGATTTACAATATGGACATAATAAGATGTTACCTTCATCATCTTTTTGTATGAATCCAGATTTAGAAAAATTTCCACCACCTTTGCCAGAAATTCCTTTTGCCAAATCATTCTCCTAGTTCAAAGTGAACTGCGTCTATAAACTTCATATCTCTATTAAGTTTAAAATCTCCAGTTTTCCAGCTCCCACCCCATCTTATAGGAATATCTAATACTTCTGATACTTCACCAACAACTTGTCCAACAGCTTCATAAAAATCTAAATCCCATGTTACTTTGCCATTTTCGTAGCATACTATATCAACCGCCTTGCCTTGACAATGTTTTGATTTAGTGCCTACTTTACTAGCACCTTCTTTCTTTAGCTGTTCTGCCCTCTCTAAACTTCTCATGCCTTCGGTAATACCAAAATCAATCGGTGTTAACTTTATAACTTCTTTCATTATTAATTTTAAATCTGGGTGTACTGTATCTAATTTTTCTAATGATCTTTTGCCAAATTTAAACATAATCTACTCCTTTGATGATAATGGGTGGTCTTTTGGTAATAAGTCTAAATCAAACTTACCACTTCTAAATTTACCTGTTCTAACAGCAACCAAGAAAGCATTTACTCTAGCATAAGCCCATTGGTCTTCTGACCTTACACTTGGTCTAACACTTGATGGATTAGTTCGATATGCTCCGACACCTCGTTTAAAAACTTTGCCAAGCATACCAACCGTTACTCGTTTGCCTTTCTTATCTCCATGCTTTTCGTTGTGTTTATCAACCTTGCCTTGTAAAGCCTTTTCTACCGTCTTAGATAATCCAGCTACTTTAACTTCTAAATCATCATATGACTTTTCACGTTCTGCCATTATCTGATTTCTTTTCTGCCTTGACCAACTGAATCCAGCATCACCACCCCATAAAGCCCAAGCTATTCTTCCAGCACTCGGATAACCTTTCTGGCTTGGCTTAAATCCTTGACCTTGCTTATCTACTTCATGTCTAGAAAAGAATGAGAACATTCTAAGAACGGTACTTGGCGACATTCTCTCACCACTTACAATTTGATTTGCTCGAGCAACACCCACTTGAGTGCCACCCCTATTGAACTTTTTTCGCCAGTCCAGCCCTCTCCTAGCTTCTGTTTTCATGCCTTCGGTGGCGGTTAAATTTAAATCATCTAAGGCTTTCTCTCCAACCAATTCATCATATTCTGCATGGGTACTGCATGGCATATAAACAGTTTGTCCATCTTTATTCATTGAATGTGTTCCCTCACAACCAATTACTTTAGCTCTATCCAATGCTTCTTCTTCATTATCAAATACATCTTCTTCCAGCATAGCTTTCTCGCCATAGAGCATTTCATAAGTATCATCATATTTTTCATTACCTTCAGCATCTACTGGCATATCATTATCTTCATCATCTGGAGTATCATCTACTTCACCTAATGGGAATAAATTAGAAGGTACTAATAAACTATCACCACCATCTATTGGCTCTAGTCCTAATCTATCTCTAGCTTCATTTCTGGTTAAAATACCTTGCTGGACACCTTGACTGACATTGGCAAATATTTGTTTACGTTTCTCTGCCATAGCTGGAATACTATCAATATCGTATCTAATACTTAAATCACCTTCATAAAGTGGTGCTAAATATTCATTTAAATCTGATTCTAGTCTATCTAGTAATGGGATAATGGTTTCTTCATATAAAGATAATCTAGCTTCTGCAACATTGGCATAAGTCTGGTCTGCAATACCAACTAATTGAGCTGGTACACCAAAACATAAAGCTATTTCTCTTGCTGACATATTCATCAGTTCCAAGAAATCCATATCTTTTGGATTTAATCCCATCTGTACATAATCAAAGTCGCCTTCTAATAACATTGGTCGGCCAGCATTGGTACTTGATGAAAACCTTGTTTCTAAGTCTTGCAATAACATGGCTCTCTGATCGTCTGTCAAAGTAGCTGACGCACCTGTTTCATCTTTGGGTTGGAACTTCAACATAGCTGATGGTGTACAGCCATTTTTTAACAAAGCGACATTATGCAACCCAGCCATATTGTGCTGGTCAATGTTATATGCTGATGCAACGATTGGGCTTAACCCATAAAAATCATCTAATGGATTCCATAACTTAATGTGTTTTAACTGTGAATAACCTGTTAATGGATTAACTTCATATTGGCTGATTACCTTATTATCTATCTTATATTGATAGGCTTCTGGAATCATTGATGTTCCTGTCTTAATATGAATTCTGTCTGGTCTAAGTAGATAAAGTTCTGTTGGAGCAGATATATCTTTATCTTTAATCATATAAGAGTTTCCTGATATTAAAAGATAACTTATTAAAGAATGAAAATATTCAACACCTGACTGAAGTGGATTTGGTCTTTCTAGCAAAGATATTAATGGGTGATTTTC
>CAACVF010000038.1_pt1 | contig 26201 bp, 45 predicted proteins | sample 2381781 | NCBI WGS metagenome assembly CAACVF01 (sample SAMEA5211967, study PRJEB30684) | marine metagenome | biome: Marine; feature: Epipelagic; material: Water | collected 2015-10-15 | depth 60 m | reverse complement strand
AAGGAGAGTCACATGACACTAAAGAAGAACAATTTAAACATGATAAAGAAAAACCAAAAGTAACCAACAAAACCATGCAAGAACAACTATGGGAACAATGGTTAGATAAAGACAGCAGTGGTAACATGGGTGACGGTGGAAATCCAGCACAAACAAGCATGACAACTGGAACAACTGGTGTATACAATCCAATTTATGGTAAAGACGGTCGTATCAAAGGACAGGAAGAAGACAAGGAAGAGGAAGATACGGAAAAAGACAAAGAATCTAAAGAAAAAGAAAGGAAAGGATAATGGCAGTTGGTAAGCCAGACATAAATATAAACAGTTACGGTATAAAATATTTCCAAAAAGCAGATGATTTACAAAATACAGAACAACAAGATTTAGATTCACGACAAGATAAGGTCAATACAGTAACTACAGGAGGTCTAAAACAACCTACTAAATTAGATACGGAATTAGGTTCTATAAACAACCAATTAAATGCAGGTCAAAATAATAAACCAAAAGTTAGCAAACCTAAATTTAAACCAAGTAAAGCTAAAGTTAAACCAAATATGACTGCTGAACAAGAAGCAAAATTTGACAAAATATCAGCAGAAGCTAAAAGAGAAACATCAGGAAATACATTTTCAAAAACACCTACACAAAATGCTAAACCTGATAAAAAAACAGATTATTACTACAATAAACCATCAAAAGTTAACCATTATTTGGGAGAGGATAAAAAACAAGATGAAGTAGCACTTTCTCCTGTTATTGGAGGAGTTAAAACTGATCATGCACCAGACGATGTACCAAAAGGTGAAACTGCAAGAGAAAGATGGAATAAGGAAAATCCAAAGAAAGCAAAAAAATTAGGTAACAGAAGCAGAACATCTTATGCTGCTGAAACAAGAAGACCAAGTTCAGGTAAAGGTGCAAGAGAAGAATGGTTAGACCGCGAGGGTGTTGGTCAAGATGATGATGATGAAACAGCACATAAAAACAAAGTACCATTAAATGAACAAGGTAGTGATAATAAAGCAATAAGAGGTGTAAAAAGAGATTTGAAAAATGTTAAAAACGAACCAAATATCAGTGATGAAGATAAAAAAGATTTGATAGGTGATAATAAAAAAGTTACCGTAGGAGATAAAGGTAATGCAAGTGAATTATATGAAAAAATTCATGGTCATAAATATACTGAAAAACCAAAAAAGAGTGAAGAAGAAAAAAGACAAGACTATAGAAGAGAACTACGTGGTAATTTAAGTGAGCAAGAAAAACAACGTGCAGAATCAAAGAAAAAAGAGTTAGAAAGAGCAGCAAGTCATAGAACAGGGCAAAAAACTGATGATGAAAAATATCGAGGTGAAAAAGAAGGTGATAGTGACGAAAAGTCAAGTGAACAAGATGCAAGAAGAAATGCAGGAGATACTGAAACTGATGCAGAAACAACAAGCAGAGGTCATACAGGAAAATACAGAGATGTGCAAGGATTGGAAGAACATGGTTCAACATATGATGCCAGTAACAGAGGTTATAGAGAAAACTTTGATAGAGAAGAGGCAATGGATATTGCACATAAAAGAACTGCTGAAAGAACAACTGCAAAAGAAGATGAGAAAGACAAAAAAGCTAAAGAAAGACGAGAAGCAATTCTTGGTCACGTAGGTGATAAGAAACCTGACAATGATTCAAGTATTAGACAACAGCCAAAAGGTGAAAGGAAAGAATCCAACGTAAGCATACAACATACTGAGGATAAAGAAAATAAAATAACTGGTAAAAAAATACCAGCAACCCAAACGAAGGAACAGGCAGCTACAAATGAAAGAGTTAGACAAGTTAATACAGTCAGAGAAATGGAAAAAGAAAAAGAAAGAAAAGCTGAAGCTAAAGAAACTGAAGAGTTAAAACATGATGAAAAAGGAAACTTTAAACAGGATTATACTCCAACAGCAGAAGAAAAAGCAAAGAAAAAGAAAGAAAGACTGGAAAGAGAAGCAGCAGCATCTAAAAAGAAAGAAAAACCTAAAACTAAAAAGACTAAAAAGAAAGAACCTGAATCCAAACTAAGTGAGGAACAAATGAAAAAATTAATGGAGGAAAAAGCTGCAAGAGATAAAAACAAAACAGCAAACGAGATTATTACAGATATGAATATTATGAAATTAGACTTGATGAAAAATAAGCCAAAGAAAGGTGGTAAACAATTATCACAAACTTTTATAGGTCAAACAATGGATGCTAAAAATAGTAAAATGACTAAAGAAAAACCATTAACAGAGTATGATAATTATGATAATAAACATGGATTAACTACAAGAACTGAACGACATAGAGGTAATACACTTAGACATAAAAAACGTGGTGTAAAATATGGTTCAAGTATGGACACTCAAGGAATGACACCACCAGCAGGTTCTTCATTAATGGATAGAGATGGTGGAGATGTACCAAAAGGTAAAGAGTCTCCAAAAGACTTGGGTAAATCTGCTTCTGAAACAATCTTCAAGGCAATATCACTAAAACTAGATTTATCTAAAGACTTATAAATACCCACATAACAGAACAATACATAAGAATACAACAAGGTAAAAACATGGTCAGCTATGCAGGCTGATTATGAGTCGGTGCAAGGAAATGTGCCTCCTCCTAAGAGGGCATAACTTGGTCGAACGCGTAGAGGGATACCTCGGGCTGTCACCATGAGAATGGAGATGGTCTCACTGCTGATAGGCAGACGTAGGAGCAGTTGGTCAAAAAAAGATGATATTTTCATCTTGGGGACTGACTTGTGGGTATGAAAATAGCCCCACCCGACTACTTTACCTTTAACAAGACTTAAATAATACCCATATAAACTTTTATTGTGGTAAGAAGAGACACAGACCATTATTGTATAGAATGTAATGCCATACTTCCTTGGAGATATAAAGGACGGCAAAGGATTTATTGTAGTAATACCTGTAGAAATGAATATACGAAAAAGAAAAAATCTACGTAGACGGTGGCACTCATAAAAGCAGAATATGCCTAGTTGACGGTAGTAAAACCATAGTAAAGACTAGGGGTAATGACAGTGTTGTTTACACAAACAACGAGTTGGAATATCTTGCACTTAAATATGGATTAGAATATGTCAATAATAATTATCCCAGAAAACAAATAACAATATACAGTGATTCAATGCTTATAGTCAATCAGATGAATGGTAAATGGAGGGTTACAACACCAACATTGATACCATTGTATAACAAATGTATAAAAATACTCAAATCAAATGTAACTATAAAATGGACTAAGAGAGATTTAAATAAAGCAGGATGGGTGTTGGATGAACTGCTGTTAAAATCTAAACTTTCGAAGGGTAGGTAGTGTTTGATACTTCGCCTATAGGATTGTTTTCCTTGAAATGATTTAACATCTTGCTAAACAACACTGCATCACTTTCATATAGATTTCCAGTTCTTGTTTTTTTTACAAAACTTGCAAATTTTCTGAATAATTCCTTGTCTTCCCATGACACACATATTGTTGTATGAGAATTACCAATTTTACGTCTTGCCATATTAAATCATTTATACAATATTATATAAACCTTTAGATTGGATACCATTTTTTAGCTTCCTTTACAGGGATAAATGGTATGGTTATTGGTAGCCAAATCATACTCCATCTTATCCAAATCTTAATTGTTTTCTTTGTACCATACCAGTTGTCATGAACAATAACCGTAGCAGCAGCTCCTCTAGTATTTGCCCTGCCCTCTGGTGCATCATGTCTTCTAGTTATATGAGAGGTTCCAACTGCATCCTGATATATAGCGTGCAACAGTTCATGCCCAATTGGCATTACATTTTGTCTGATAATAAACGGATTCTTAATATCGTTGACAAACATGTAAATTACTTTTATTCCAGTAACACCCCATGCTATTCCGTCACTGGTTTCAACGTTTAGATGTTTGTAATATTTTTTAAAATCTTCTTGGTCAGTAACAGGTATTATGTTAAGTGTCCAGTTTTCCTCAAAATTTTTCCATGCCTTGTAACCAGAATTATTCGTACCGTCATTGCCGTTTATCATAATAATACGCTGTATAATGTCATTGTATTTCTTTTGGTCTATATTCTTAGTAAAATAATGTATCATGAATAATAATATTAATTATGTTATTTAACTTTTCCTGAAAATTACACACATATATGAATTTCTGCTTACATGTTCACTTGGTGAACCGTTATGTAAAAACCTAATTCTGCCTTTTACAGCATGGTATTCAGCATTTCCTTCAATATAATCATGCCAGTATTTACTACTACATGTGTTTGCAGGTATAAGCATTATTACAGTTATATCATTTCTCTGCCATTCATTATACGCTTTTTCCACAAACTTACCTGTCATTGAATGAGGTGGATTGCACCATACGTCATAAAGCCAATCACTTGTAAGACCATCACTATTAACATCAAAAAATTCACTGCATTTTTTATTTTCAACAGTTGCACATACATCAACAATAGGTATTATCTCATATTTTTCACATATAGAATTAAACACATCATGTGGTGTTTCGTATTCATCACTCAATGATAATGCACTTCTAGGATTTTGATGTAACATCTAAACACATATATAATCGCTATTATATTAACTATTTCATGGGTACTAAAATTAAAGGAAAGTATGCAGGTCAATGTAAAATATGTGGAAGCGACTGGAATGTCGGTGATGATATATTTTATCAAAAAGAACCTAAAGCAATATGTGCCGACAAGGAATGTTTTGAAGAACAAGGTGGAAAGTTTACCCCTTACAAACAACAAGGTACACTAACAAGTGGTACTGGTGGATGGGGAAAATCTCCAATAATAACAAAATTACCTGACGTAGAAATAACTGATGAAGTTAAAAAAATAACAGAGTACTGGGATCAATTCTTCGTTGTTGCACACCACAAGACAAAAGCTGTATATCCACAGGAAGATGTCAATGGGGACAGGTTTGGTCAGATCAGATCAAAGATGATGGATCAATTCATGGGACTTACAAATCTTATAAAAGAATAGATTTATATAATCCCTTTTTTATTATACTACTATGAACGTAAGCGAAGTTCTCGACATCAAAGGTTCTCATGAGAATTCTCAAAAACTTGTTGCTGGTGACAAAATTACCATCCAAGGTTTTAAGATTAAGAACGTTGATGAAGTAGGTGCTGAAGTTGTTGAAATTTCAACCACAGAAGGTTTACGACATTCATTCGGTAAAACAATCATTGGTCAAGCCAAGAGTGATTACTGGAAAGATGTTGTAGCAAAATGTGTTGACAAGGATGCAGCAGACGGCTTGGATGCCTATGTAGTTGAAAGGGAAGCTGAGAAGACAGGCAGAATGATGTTATGTCTTAGCATGTTTCCACCAAAAAACTAATAAATAGATCCTACCTTTTTATTTTTATGAATCCAGATGAACAACATGCCGAAGACTGGTCTAAAACAAAAAAATACAGCGAAGATATGCTACAGTGTACAGGGGATAGAAAATATCAGCATAGAATAGATGCCTGTAACAGATTGTTAGCAACAATTAAATAAACTAAAGTATTGTAAATATCTATGAAAACATGTAACAAATGTGGTAAAAAAGACCTTAGTTGGAATGTGTCATGGCATGAGTATAGTGGAAAATGGCAGTTAATCAACCATAAGAATAAGGAAGGAGAATGGTGTGTTAACAATACTTTAAAACCTAAAGAGAATAAAATTACAAAAAAAGACTTTACAGTTTGCCCATTATGTACTGATTCAAATTTTGGATATTGTTTAAACAAGGATTATGAAGAACATAAGAAAAGGTTTCATTCTAACGATGAAATTCTAACAGATTTGGATTACATACATGAACATCAATCAGCCTATACAACAAAAAGATTTTGGAAACATGATCCACATTATTCAAAATTTGCATAAGTTTATATGTATGTATTAATTATATAATATGATTTGTTTTCCAAGAAAATTGAGATAAATCTTGACAAAAAAGATGATATTATACACTTAGAGCCAATTTCTGATATTCATATTGGACATGCTGGTTTTGACGAAGACTTGTACAAAAAAAGAATTGCTGCAATATGCAGAGACAAGAACAGATACACATTCTTTGGTGGAGATGCACTTGATGCAATTACGACTTATGATAAAAGATTCAATCCTGACATGAGTTTGGAACATGACATAGACAATCAAAGACAAAGATGGCAGGACATGACACAGAAACTATTTGATATTAACAACAAACAAAAGAATGAAAAAATCTGGGGTTTCTTTCATGGTAATCATGACTATAAGATACCTCAAATAAGTAGGGCATATTTAGAAAATACAATGTGTACACCTAACAACCTTACATTCATGGGAAGCCGTGGAGTGTTAGGACTTGAGATAAAATACAATAAAAAAATACTAGCACAATGGTCTATATTATTTATTCATGGAAGTGGTGGTGGCAAGCCAGAAAGAATGATGGAACAGATGAAACACAATGCCTATTATGACGTATTCCTATGTGGTCACTTGCATCAAAAAAGATATCAGCCTGAATTGGTATATGATTTTGACTGGGAGAGTGGCAAGACTTGGGAAAGAGACATTCATCTAGGCAATACAGGAACATTCTGTAAGACTTTGATAGAGAATACAGATGGCTATATGGACAGAAAGAACGAGGTCATAGGATCACAGATAGGTACAATGACATTATCATTTAATGCTGAAGAGGGAAGTATAAGTGGTCATATCTAGAGTAATTAGAGCCAAGAAAAAGACACTTGTAAACTCCATAGACAGTGGTACAAGATTAAAAAAACCATCAACAAGAGAAAAAGTGATAAATACATTAAAAAAATACAAGAAAGGATTACCATTAATGGAAATAGCTTATAAATCAAATATAAGCAGTGGTGGCAACATTCATCAGACTGTCAAATTCATGATGAAGTCAAAAGAGATTATAAAAGAAACATGTCCTCATTGTAATAATACTGAACTATATAAACTGAATATATAACTCTTGTATAATTAGACAAGTTTATATTTACAAAGAACCAAACATCCATATGTTTATCAATATTTGTTGGAAACAATCAAACGGTGAAGTTAAAAAAGCATTACAGCCTATCAATAAAGCTAGTAAACTAATCCAAGAAATGGAGAATCAAGGAATTAAAACTTGGTTCGAGCTAGAACAAACAGCATAAACCATACACCCATCCCTTTTTTTATTTTTACATCTCGCACGCTTACTTAATTAATTAACATTTTCGTGACTAGGATTTTCTTTTTTCTAACTTTTTTCGTGACTAAAAAGTTAATTAATTAATTAACTTTATTTTTTCTGTATTACATTACCTAGAAATTTCTTTTTTTATCTCGATACACATATATATCCAGAAGTTAATTAACTTTCATGCAGTTTAAGAAAACCACTACAATATCAATAAGTCCAAGCATTGTACCGATCTTTGAATCATTCGACAATCTTAGACCAAAAAACACATCATTCAGTTTGTTTTTAGCAATGGCAGTAGAAGACTATGTTAAAAGTTATAAAAAAATAACAAATTCAAAGTATCCTAGAATTATGGACAGGATGGATTTATGGCATGACTGTATTAAGGATTTGACAAATGATGACTTGGTTAAAATTAACAAAAAAGTAATGCAGTTGCAAAACAAGTTAAGAATGGAGTTGGAGAGTAGGGTATGACAGAATATACTGACTCAGCAAAGAGAGATATTTTAACACAAGCACTAATAGACAACAGGTATACTGATATTATAGACAAACTTAGACCAAACAGTAAAATATCAATCAATCCGTCACAAAAAGGATTTTTAGATATGTTTGTACAATATCCAAATGAATTTTTAGATTTATTACGTGAGTCAATTTATCGTGTAAAGGCACAAAAAGATGGAGACTTGGAATTAATTCGTTCTTCATTTTCTGACATTAAAATCAATCTTATTGGTGAATTACTAATGAACATGCATGATATAAACACCAAGCATGAAAATACTACAGTTACATTTGAGTGTCAAGTATTGGCAACTGATGCTCCAAAATCTTATATTAAAGAAGCTAAATTTGATTGTCCTTTATGTGGAAAAGAAGATGAATCCAAGTGTAACATTGATAGAATTGTAATTGTACCAGTTTGTTCTAATCCCTCATGCAAAAAGGCAAAAATGTTGATACGAACAAGCGATATGATTACAGATGATATACAGACTATACTCATGCAGGAGCCAATGGACAAGAGTAAAAAGAGTTCACCTGTTATATTTACAGGAAAACTGGTAGGTAAACTGGTCAGAACCTCATATGTAGGACAGAATAAACTCATTACAGGGCTGTTCAGAACTGCTGTTGACTTTAAGAAGAATGAACATGAGGTGTTTATAGATGTGATGTCAGTGCAGGATATGGATGAAAACAAGCCAACATTGCCTGATGAGACTGAGATTAAGCAACTTACTGTTGACTCAAAACAGGACGGATTTATAGATAAAATAATAAACTCATTTGCACCAGCAATATTTGGATATAATGATATCAAGTTAAGCATACTGTTACAGTTAGCAGGTGGAGTCAAGACTCAAAAGAGGGGTGATATCAACTTATTTTTAATAGGAGACCCAAGTATGGCAAAAAGTGAACTGTTAAAATTTGCAAGCAAACTTGTAACAAAGTCAATCTATACAAGTGGTAGAGGCTCGTCAGCAGCAGGTCTTACGATAGGCATTGTAAAGATGAGTGATGGAAGAAGTATTGCACAGGCAGGAGTATTGCCAATGTGTGATGGTGGTCTAGCATGTATAGATGAGTTTGACAAGATGGGTGAACAGGACAGAAGTGCAATGCATGAGGCTATGGAACAACAGACAGTAAGTATAGCAAAGGCAGGAATAGCAATGACATTGCCAAGTCGTACAAGTGTACTTGCAGCAGCAAATCCAAAATGGGGCATGTATGACAGTGACAACTCACTAAGAGACAATATCAATGTACCAGCACCACTGCTAAGTAGATTTGATTTGATATGGCTTATTCAGGACAAGGTAAATATGACAAGTGACAGACTTAAGGCAAACCATATTCTTGAGTCATTTGAAATGTCTATGGGCGACCGTTCTTATTTAAAAGAGGAAGACTTGTCCAAGTATATTAATTATGCAAGAACATTTAATCCAAAACTCAATGAAGAAGCAAAGAAAACACTTTTGGACATATATGAACAGATGAGAAATGTCAGCTCAAAGAGTGACATTCCAATAGGTACTAGACAGTTGGAAGCAATAGTAAGACTTAGCATGGCATATGCAAAGTTACATTTTAAAGAAGAGGTTGACAAGAGTGATATTAATATCATAAGAATTTTACTTGAAAAACAGTACGAGTCATTTGGAAGCAGTATCAGTCAGGGTGGTGTTCAGACACAAATATTTGTAGATGGTAAATCTGTAAAGGAACATGATGTGTTAACAGTATGGAACTCTTGTAAAAATATAGAAGGCAATGTAAGACTAAGAGAATTTGAGAAAGCATTGATAAACAGTGGCATGACCAAAGAAAAGGCAGAGGCAACCATATCAAAATGGGAAAATAATAATGCCATAAAACTCAACGGTGACGGCACATATACAAGAATATAGTAAGATTAATATTGAAGTAAAGTTATTAGGTTACTGTGATGGTTATTGAAGATGACTCTATTGAGTCAGACAATACACTGGAAGAAACTCAGACTCCCACGGAAACAACGGAGATAGAAGCAGTTGATTTAGAACTCGGAGTAGATCAACTTAAAGGTGTAGGTGCAGTCACTCAGAAAAAATTAGAGACCTTCGGTGTAACCTCACTCATAGACCTTTGTATTAGAGGTGCTCAAGAAATCAAGGAAATTACTGGTGTTGCTAAACCAACATGTGATTCTTGGGTATTTCAATCACAAAAACTGTTAGAAGATAACGGTATTATTAGAAAAAGTGATATGAGTACAAACGAACTATGGGAATATCAGAAAGCATATCCTGTCATTTCAACAAAATGTGATGAAGTTGACAACCTGATTAGTGGTGGCGTAAGACCAGAAGCAACATATGAGGTATATGGAGAATTTGGAGCAGGAAAGACACAGTTTTGTAACTCTCTTACAGTTGAAACAATCCATGATGGAAACAATGTCATTTGGATAGACTGTGAGGATACATTCAAACCAAATAGAATTGCTGAGATGTTAAAGGCAAGAGAGTATGCAGAAGACGACGAAGAGGTAGGTAAGTATCTTAATCAAATTACCTACCTATACTGCCCAAATACAGAACAGTTAATGGGAACAATCAACGGTCTTAGTAAAATACTAGATGTTAAGAAACCTAAACTTGTAGTATTAGACGGAGCAATAGGACAGTTCAGAGAAGAATATCTAGGAAGAGGAACATTAGCAGAAAGACAAATGCAGATAGCAAGATTAATGAGTCATATTAAGAACATATCATTTTATTTCAGATGTGCTGTAGTATTTACCAATCAAGTACAAAGTGATCCAAGCATGATGTTTGGTGACCCTATAAAACCAATAGGTGGAAATGTGGTGGCACATGCAAGTACTTATCGATTATACTTTAAGAAAAGTGGAAAGAAAAGACTGGCAAGAATGATAGACTCACCTGAACATGCTATGGCAGATGCTGAATATATTCTAGATGCTAAAGGCATGTCCAATGTCGAGTAAGAAAGAAGAAAGTGATAAACTTAAAAGAAAAATCGCTGCAAAAAAACAATTTGATTTAAAATGCAAAGTCTGCAACAAAAAATACGGTAAACATTTTACATTTCATCACAAACAATACATTGATGGAGAGAAAATATACAAGGATTTTAAGACAACCTATGACTACAATCTATACATATTACCAATAGTTGACAAAGATCCTAACCGTTTTGCCCTCCTTTGTAAGGGTCATCATACACTTGTAGAGAAACTTAAGCGATTTAAACTGGATAAATTAGAAAGATTGTTTGAATTGGTAAAGGAGAGCAAGTAATGGAAATAATAGGACAGGGAGAGGTTGCTGCATTAGAGATAGTCAAGGATATGTTTGGTAATTCTTCTGAATATCTTACTCAGGTAAAACTATCTGACATGGTAACTCCTGAATATCTTGAGACATTTAGCGATAGACAGTTAAAAGAAACAATAGACATAGTAGTTGTTACATTATTTGAAAATTTAGCAATAAGAGTACAGGATAAACATCATGCTAGTGCAAGAATGGCTACAATAGATAACATACAAAAACTCATGTTAGAGTGGAATGGGTGGAAGGTCATTGACGTATGGCATTATGAGTGTAATGAACTTTGGAAGGATAAGGTTAATGCAAAATCAAGGTTAGAATTAGAATCTGCTATAAAAGAGTCAAGTGTGGATTAAGTTTATATATATGCAATATTAAGAATCTGAGTGTACAGAAATACTTACCAAATAACAGAGGATATTTTAGACACAGTATCACACAGTGGTTCACAAGGAATACCAATTACTCCATTAATAAGAAAATCTAATCTATCTCATAAGAGAATGGTTGGTTTTATTAACAAATTGACACAGTCAAACCTAGTCAACAAGATAGAATCTGATGGAAAAACAACGTTTGTTATAACAGAAAAAGGCAGGGTTTATCTTGGAGAGTATAAGAAATTCTCAAACATTGCTGAGACTTTTGGTCTAGAACTGTAATGTATAAATACTACTTGTAATAAAATATTATTATGATTTATCCTGCATGTAAGGAACAAAAACATTTTCAATGTCCTAAACAATATGCTGGATTAGAGCCATGTAAGTGTCATTGTCATAATCCAATAGGTAGTGGATAATGAGATGCAAGATATGTCATAAAGCATTCAAGTCATGTGGTTGTACAGGAAAACATTGTTGGGAATCATCACAGCATTGTTTTAGATGTCATTATATGGGAATAAATCAAAATATGACTAAGAGTATTAAGATATGAAGTGTCAACGTTGTAACGAGCAGATGAATCATATGACTGTATGCCATCAGATTTGTCCTAATTGTGGTGCAGTATTAGATTGCAGCGATGGTGTTGAAGATTAACAGGAAAGAAATGATGTATCGACATTCTTTCTCTTTCCATAGGCTAAGTCGGACTCTAATTTAATAGACGTTCCGAGAAGCTATTTTATCTAAAAATTCCTATTATATATATATTTAGGCATAAATTCAATACTAATATTTAAATTCTATGAAAAATACCGATTGTTATGGTAAACTCAGACTTCCGTACGTGGGGGACAGACCGTGGAAACTATTATCCTGAGACTGACAGAATAATAATATTCTTAAATCAGCATGAAACATTGGATGACTTACTTAGTACTATAACTCATGAGTATATTCATTACTGTATAAATCAGACAGGAGAAATAATGGATGATGATGAGGAAGAAAGGATTATTTTTGTTATGAGTTGGGCAGAACAATACTTGGCTTAATATTTACTTTATAAATTCTAATTTTATGTCTAACAAGACCATGACAACAATTACATCTTAGTCTACCCAATCGTTTATTTTCTTTATATAATTGTGATTCTGGAATAAATGTTGAACATTTCTGACAGTAGTGATTTTTTTCATTTACCTTGTGAGTATATAACGAGCAATAAGAATTACACACATAGAATCATTTATATTATACTATATATTTGTTGCCCTTTTTTGTATATCAGCCACTAGTTTTCTAATATTATATCTACGTTTTGTGTATAATTGTTGTTTCTTTTTATGCTTCTTCCTCTTTTCAATATCATAATTTGGTTTCTTAGCCAACATCCTTGCATTTGCACGTTTAATCATATCTGCCTTGTATAATGCTCTACGTTCTTCCAATTTTCTGTGTTTAGTACGACACTTTGAATCACAAAACTTTAGTTTATGATTATGTGTTAGTGCTTTTGTACAGTATTCACATCCTATAATACTTGGTAATTTTATTGGTTTTACTTTCCTTACATAAGTTCTAGCACTATTTGTATGCATTCTACATGCAACTGTACAGTAAAATGTACCTACTCTCTTTGTATTGTTTGATATTAGTTTATTACATCCTATGCAATGCCACCTTATTGATCTACTACCACGACATACCGTACATGCTCTATTTTTGGGATGTGTAAATTGTTTCTCTACTATATGTGCAGGTATATCCCTTTCACATTCTATGTTGATGCATTTATAATCACCATTCCATATTTCTTTATTTGGTGTTCTCATTCTTGTTTTACCACAGGTTTTGCCAATTCTTTGTCTATTAGGACTTGACACTCGTCACACACATTAAGTTCCTCAAATTTATGTGTAACCATTTCCTGACCACATATATTACAAATCATAAGAGTAACTATAACAATGAATTATTTATATGTTGTCTTTATGGACTTCAGTTCCAAGTAACATTTCCTCACATATCTCTTCATATAAATTACTTATATCATTAACTTTTAATTTTCTACATCTACCTTCACCTATTTTATACATGATATTTATTAATCCTTCAGGAGTAAGTGGTTCAATATTTTCAATATCCAAATCATTATTATTGAATTTTTTTACCATTGAATCTACTACCATAATAGACATTGCATGAAGTATGAATCTTTCTCTATCATTTAATGTCATTTGATTGTTCCACCTTAAGTTTTTCTAATGCTCTGAGATAATGCATTAACACGCCTTTTTCATGTCTTTCTTCAAGTTCTTTATCTGTTTCATGACAAAATGAAACAAATAGATTAGACTCTAATTTCTTTATTCTTTTGAATATCTTAACTTTATCATACAAGACTCTTCATTACCATTTGTTTGAATTCCTTTATAATCTTTTCGGATGCTTTGGACATATTTGGAACATTCATAGTTTGACTAGGCTTAAATAATTTCCTTACTGGATTATACTTATAATTTTGTTTGTCTTCCACTACCATACAAAGTATATTTTTAGTAATGTTTCTTGTTTTAATCATTGATTTTCTGCATGACTTAAGATATGATTCCATAGGTATATGATATCCAGCAGTAAAATGATTAGGAACACCATCAGTAATAATAATCATCATTTTCTTATTACCTTTCATTTCTTTAAGCATTCTACCACTCCATTCAATACCCATATGAATAGGAGTTGAATAATATCCACCACCAACTACAGATACACCAATCCTTTCAAGATCAAACTTATTATTAATTTCTGTTATTCCAACAGAACCGTTACTTGCACCACTCCATACATTTGCTCTAATATCAACATTATCCAAGTCTTTGACAGATTCAAACATATTTGCAACCATATTTCTAGCATGAACAATCTTACCACCATACATGCTACTTGAACCGTCTATTGATACTACTATGGACAAACCATATGATGTTTTACTGTTAATGCGACAATTTCCCATGTCACTACCACGTATTATTCCTTCAATATATGATTCAATGTCGATGTTATCACCATTCTTATCAATGTATTCTTTTTTCCTCATTTTTAATACCTTAAATAATTTGGCAAGACCTTTTACAAGAGTTTGGTCTATTGTAACTACCTCAGTCAATCTTTGAACAATTTTAACATTTTTAGGAAGTTTAACAGTAGTACCTTCATTTCTTAGTTTACTAAATATGTTATCGACAACATCTTGTCCAAGTTCCTTCCCATCTTCCAACATTTTATCTACGTCAGGTTTTTCACTATCTGGAAAATTATATTTTCTTTCCCTATAATCATCATCAGATTCCTGAATATCTTGAGGTATGTTTCTTGCATCATCATTTTCATTTGAAGTTGAATTTTCAATTTTGTTTTCATTAAAGTCCCTTCTTGTTTTTACAGTATCTTTATCAAACATTGATGTTTGTTTGTCATCTACGTTTACTAATGCATCATGCATTTTATTCTCTTTTTCTTCTATCCATTCATCTATGTATGGTCTAATTGATACTAGAACCCTTAATGCACCATACTTGTCAGTAAACACAACATCTTTTAATGCTTTTTCATAAACATCATAGTTTTTCAAATGCTTTATATCATTTCCACGCTGAAACCTTATTGCAAGTAGCATATTAATAGGATTATCCATCATTAATTTGTCCATATCCATCAACTTACCTAGTTTTTTAGTTGTCTTGTCAAATCTACCTTTATGTTTAAGATACATTTTTCCCATATGTGACTCTATGCGTTGATCCTCTAGAACATTAAAAACATTAAACATTAATTGATACCGTTCCTCTTTTAAACGCCAATAACCTTGTAAAAGATTTTTAGTTGCTTTGAATGGAGATTCAAACAAAACATGAGATAATTCATGTATAATACCAACAAATTTTTCTATACCCTTAACGTTAGGAGTTGCTGAATATATTTTATACAAATGTTTTCCGTCATGTCTTTCATCAGTTCCACCACCAATACCAATATCTCGACCTTCATATACTACACAATTTCTTTGCCCAGTATGGATTATTTTTATTTTAGCATTTCTAACAAATTCTACAACGTTTGCATACTTAACAAACATCTCCTTGTTAGTAAGCAGGTCAGTATTACGCTTGGTCAATATCTATGTACCTCAAGTTTTAACATTTCTTTTCTTCTACTGCTTCTAAGATGTGTTCTAACCAAACTCTTACAGCATGGACATCTGTATTTTATAACATCTTTTTTGAAGAACATATGCATACAATTTCTACAATATGCAATTTTGCCTGTGTTATATCCTGTCTTGGTATGGTCTACTTTGTCATACCTAGTACAAGTTCCTTTACAAACGTTCATTATAACTTCACATCAAAAGTATCTTCAATACGTAACCGTATGAGTTCACGCTCACTAGGCTCACTAAACTTAATCATTACAACCTCATTGAGGGCAGTTTCTAACGGCTTCTTAATCTCATCCTGAATCTCTCTAAGATGATGTGTAAACTGTACAAGGTCTCTAATAGAAAGAGCATATTCTACATCTCCCTTCAACTTTAGGGCATATATATCTTGTGCTAGTGTCAAAAGTGGATTTTTAATTATATCTTCACTAATATCTGTCCAATCTACAACATGTTCCATGTCAGTATTAGATGGATAATCCCAAACACTACCAATAAATCTACTTCGTAATGCTTCTGTCATGCTGTTGACACCAGCATATGTAACTGGATTAATAGTCCAGATAATAGCCAATTTACAACCCTTATTCAATTTATAGTGCTTACCATTTGCAACAATGCTACGTCTACCGTCACATATGGAATGCCATAACTGTTGAACTTCATGGTCTTGGTTACTACCCTCGTCTCCATACAAACATGCATGACCAAAGTGATTTGCAACCTCTATTGCTCTTGGAAGCAATCCTAGACTAAAGAATGTTCCATCTTTATTAATTTCCTTACTTCCAATTAGATCACTTTTCTTTGTTCCAACACCAATAGGCTCATTAACCAATGCAACATTGTTATCTCTACATATGGTATGAGTTAGCAATGTCTTACCTTGACCTTTTTCACTCTCAATAAGGTATGGTATGTTTGCATTCATGATAGCCATAGTAAGACGTTCTTTCTCATTACTAATAGGTACATATTCTTCCCATACATCTATATTGCTTGGATCATATTGTTCGAAATCAATATCCAAAGTTGGTATGCTAGTTTCCATATTTTTATCTTTCATAATAGTTTCACTCATTTTCTATCTAATACCATACCCCAATATATCTGTATAATAGTTTTTGTACGATGTATTTTCAACACAGATTATATCTTCATCACAAGTATGACAGTAAATTACTGCTTCTGTTGCACTATCAACTGATTCAACTTCTCCAGTAAAATAGTCGTATGTAACTTCAATATCATGTTTGTAATGTTTCATAATATCTTCAAATTCCAATCTATTCATATCTTAATGTGCCTGATAGTTAATATTGCTTACTGTTTTCTTGTAACATGCATCACAATCTCCACAACCTTTACCATGATTAGGATCAGCATATACAGGACAATCAACACCTTCCATTTTACCTATCATATCTTTAGTAACTACAATAGATGTAGTACAACCATCAACAAGTGTTGGTGTTCCATTAATCATAGAAGCACTAATTCTGATGTTTAGATTATCAGGTATGTCATGTGTCTTAATCCATTCTCTAACAAGAGGAGATTCTTTAGTAGGTAACCAATGCTCTATCTGAGGTGTTTGTTCTGCTATTTCTGCTATCTTGGTTAAATGTTCCATACTTTGTAGGTCTCCACTATCATGCCATCTGAATATATCCAATTTTTTACCCTTGTATTTTTTTCTGTTCAATATAAATATCATAGCATCAACCCATAGTGGATCATTGGTAAGCAAATCTAACCTCATTTCCATACATTTTTGCACAATAGGGAATACATATCTACCTTTTCTTGCATAGCATAACTCACATACTGAACCTTTAATAGCATGTAATTTTCCTCCTACCTTACATGCGTGAGCACTAATGCTATATCCGTATGTATTCATCTTTGAAGGATTGGATAGACTACGTGTGTGTACCTGTGCATCTTTCATTGATTTGAAATTTTTATATATTTTTTTTATTTCAAATATTCTAGGCAGTTTACCCTTGATATCCCTAGTAGCAAATCTAGTATAGTCATGCTCACATATTGATTTACTCATAAGGGCTTTTAACAATCTATTAGTAGTCATAATTTACGCTTCTCCTCAGTATCTCTTTCCTGATACCAACCATGTATGCTGTTAATATTCAACCATAAACCATCTTCTCCTGTAAGGTTTTTGACAAGTTTCTTTTCCAATTCATCTCGTTCATCATTATTGTTTGAATTATAACTGCACAGTAACAATTTTTTATACAGTTCTTGTCTTTCTTTCAAATGTTCAAAGAAGTGATCAACCTGATCATCTGCCCAAGCATCATAGTCGTCATCACTAGTATCACGACATAGACATTCCTCATCTTCAGGAAACTCATTACAATCTATTTCTTTATCTTCTGTCATTATTTTCTTACCTCAAGCATTACTCTTGCACCACTTGCTTTGATTTTTCCTTTGGTATTTCCAAACTTACAAACCAACTGTACTGGATTTCCATCTTCGTCATATAAATTCAATTTCCATAAACGAGTCGTCTTTCTAGTTCTTTTTTTTGTAGAAAAATCAGTTATTATTATTGGAGTACATTTACATTCTTTGCTTTTATGGTCACAACCTGTTTTCAATTCTCCAGCACAATAATTCATTGCCTGAACTAATTCTAACTTATCATGTTTAGTCATTGTTTAATCTTCTCCAAATTTATAATGTAGATGATTATCAACCGTCGCATCTGTCCACCCAAATTGTTCTGCTCTATTAACTAATACCTTTCTGTATTCTTCTTTCGACAAATGATTATCTTCATGTGATATATGGCTAAAGGTTATCTCGGGCATAGTTCCGTAATCATCACTACCCTCATTTCCTGCCAACCATGCTGCCAATTCTTTCATAAGTAATACAACATCTTTCTTAGTCATGTTGATAGATACATCAGCATTACTAAATGCTTCATAGTTGTGTCCTTTTCCTATTGACATGATAGTACATCTATTGTCGTTTTTATCTCCACCCATATATGAGTGCAATCTTATATGTGTAGGCTCTACAATATTTCCTCTACAATGTATGTCGTCCATGCTTCTTGTAACAACTCCATATCCATAGAATCCTGCGTAACTATGAGACATTATGCTAACTCTCTTACATATTGAGGCAAATTTTCTATTTCTTCTGTCAATGCATCTCTCCATTTTACAATATTTTCAACAAAACATTTTTCACAGTTTGTAGTCCAGTACATTCCACTACCATAATGAATACTAGTTGTATGCAAACGCCATTCATGTCTTTCATCTCCCATTTTAAACTCATGCATACAGTTATCACATGTTCTATGCCAATAATTAGTTCCAGTTCTAATTATTTTATGTTCCATTAATTTAGGATTTGCAGTAGGCATAGATGTCATTCCTCTAGTGCCTCCATGTGCTTACACTTGCCACCAATATCTTTTTTTCTGTAAATATAGTCGCCACATGTGCATGAGTCTTTAGTAACAAGATAATCCCTACCCTTAGATCCATGTACTATTTTAGGTGGACTCATAATTATGTTCCCCCTAAACTAGAACTATCTAGTTGAACTTCTGCTTTTAATACGTCTTGCATTTTCTCACTAAGTTGGTGTAAGAATACATTGTCAGTAATATCGGGTGCTAGTAGGAATCCAATCTTTCCCATAATTGTTAATTCAGTAGATTCTAACTCTATATCCCCTATCTTTGTATTAATAGACATTTTACTTAGATTTCCTTGTGCAACAGTACATAAGAATTTCCAATGACCAACATCTGATTTATAGTGTGATACACCATGACCATCTACCATAAACCTGTCATCAACAATATAATGTGTTACATCATCTCTTGTTATCATTTCGACTCTTTCTCCGAATACGCTTATCATCTCTTTCATTATCTTGTCTTTATTGTCCCTAAGATATAATCTCTTAAACAGTAACTCGTATTTTTCAGAACTTTTATTTTTCTTATGTTCCTTTATACATTCACATAATGCTACTGAATCTCTTATGTTAAGAGTTTCTTCATTGATAAAGGCGTTAAATATGCCATTGTCATAGGTTTCCTGAATATACATGTCATCATTAAAGTGATATGATATGCGATCTCCCTTGAAATCTCTATACTTTACCTGATTATATAATGTGTTAGGAACTGTTACAACCTTGCCACTATCAAACAGAATGAGGGTATTATCCCTTTCTGCTATTATTTGAGGATTCATTTTATATTCTCCATCAATATTTTACCATATTCAGGATCTTCATCTGGACTACCATAAATTCTATCCCATTTAACAAGATAGGTCTTATTATGATGATACATGTGATAAACACCATCTTCATCTATTCCATACACACCATTTTCAAGACTACCATGTTCTTCCAATGCTTCTGTATCATCTAGATCAACAGTTACATCTATCAAGACGGTCATTGTCCTAATACCCACTCAAGTATATTTATTTGAACGTATAACTCATCAAGAATACATCCTCCATTTTCATATGCATGTTCTTCAAAATAATCTATTATATGTTGTTCATTATTTGGATTTTCTCTCCAACGTATGAGTTCATTTTCTAGATTTTTAAGACGTTCTCTAATTTCTTGTTCAGATTTACAGGTCATTGTTTTAATACCTCATTGAGTTTTCTTGCCGTATTTTCTATTTGGTCTAGGTTATCTCTATTATACATCATGGCATTTGTAAATATGTCAGCATATATATCTGGGAGTAACTGCTCAATCCAATAGATTCTTGCAATATCATTACCTTTGTTGAAATGATATCCCTCATTCTTAATGTTAATATGACATCTAGTTACTTGTTCAAATATGTCGCCTCTAGTGTCATTGTTGAATGTCAAACTATTTGCTTTTGAGAATTGACTTCTATAACATTGTAGTGCTACATACTCATTTATGTTTTTGACACCTAGAACTCTTTCATTATCTGCACCCTCAACACCGTTGATATTATCTAACAGTTCAGTATCTTGCATTACAATTACATTATATTCTCCATTCAAATCACTACCCTTGACCAATCCATTATTTGTTTGATACATCTTTTTACTTACCTTAGTGCATAGTTTGTTGAATGTCGTAACTTTTGGGCTAATTCCTTTCATATCGTGCATCATTTTCCAATCACATGATTGAGCATTAATTATTCTCTTTACTTGATCCCAATGAAGTTTATCAACAACTAGACAGTTACTGTGGTAGTTTTCATTGACATCATTGATAGTAGTCGAGTAATTTGAAGCACCTGATCTCCAACCATTTTTAGATGCCCATAAACTACTATCTTCAGTTCCACGCTCACTATTATATAGTACAATGGATCTATCTCCTGAATATGTTTCTGTCTTTCCATTCTTGGTAATGGTATTTTTACCACGAGTTTCCTTTAGTTGTTGTTGTTTCTTGTAATCTTCTCCCAATATGATGTTTAATTGTTTGAATAAGGCTATTCTATGTCCCTTTTCCTCATCACTTAGTCTAGTAGGTATTCTAAAGAATTGTACAGCACCATCAATATTGTCATCTAACAAGTCCATTAGGTTTGATCTTAGTGATTTAAGAGCAACAATAGTTTCATTCTTAGCCAACATGTCATTTAGAGTTGAATGTGTCTTATCAGGTGTTGCATATCTAGTGTTTAATGTTCTTGATATGTCCTTACTTCCACGACTAAGATAATCTTCAAGTTCATACATTGGATCTTGTGCTAATATGCATTTGTTTATTGAATTATTGTATTCATCAATGTTTTCAATGTTGTATTTTTCTAGATACAAAGATATGTCATTATTAATTTGATCTTGTAAATTATCAATGGCATTCATATCTAATGAATCTCTACTTGCAACAGGAGAGTATTTTCTTTCGTTCTTAACATTAATAATTCCCGAGTGCATACCTTTTACACGTATGCTACTGTCAATCGCTGTTCCTACTAACAATAGGGGAATATCTCTCCTATGTGTAAGCATATTTACACCACCATATCTAGTTGATTTGATAACCATAATACCATCAAATCTGTAGTCGTCATTGTCTATTGTAATCTCATCATATAACAACACTTTTTCAGCATCTCCAGCACTTGTATCCTTTAACCATTCTGCATTTTTCTGATTTTTTAGATATTCCATACCGTTTTTATATGAATCTAATTCATAGACACCTTTTTCCCAATCTTGACCATCATCATCATATCTGTAACCACTACTATAGATGTTATCCAATACAATTAATTTTGTAGGAATTTGACTAAATCGTGCTAATTTCTCTACATTATCACATAACTCAGCCCATCTAACATCATCATTACATGTCATGGTTAGTTTAGTTCCATATTCACTCATTGTATTGACATCATTGTTAGTATCAAGGGGAATAGGTTTGAATTTTAATCCACTATCACATAACATGGCATAATGTTCATCAGTTTCTCTAGACCATGTTTCCATTAGTAATGCATCTGTCATTAGTGCGTAAGATATGAATCCCATACCATATTGTCCTATTTCCTCTCCATTGGTATTGCCACTTGTGCCTATAACTCTAAGCACCTTGTTAAACATGGCTTTAGTAATGCCCAATGAATCTACACCCTGAATAGTAATTTTTCTAGATGAGTCATTTGGATCAACAGTTATTATTATACTTGGATTACCACCCATTTTCTTGGCAGTTCTACAAGCCCTAGCCTCATTGTTATACAATTCTCTTAGACCACTAGTCCATGAGGTGTATATCTTTTTGGCTAACGTTTGTCCAATAACTTCCGAGTTAATAATAATATTGATGTTGCCGTTTTCATCTGTTATGTCATCAAATGTATCATCTACTTTTGGTAGAGAGTTTTCATATCCAACATCTACTTTTGGCTCGTATGTTTCAACGTCATCATGTATTCCTGTCATTATTTATATTCCTCCTGTAATGTTTTGTACTTTTGTTCCTCTACAAAATCTGCACAACTTTCACATAACTGCATTAGTATCAATTTCAATGTATTCAATACCTCTCCATTACCAATTTCGCCATTATATCTATTCAATACCCTAACAAGATCATCATACAACTTACGATTTGTTAGATCAATTTCAGGCAACGATTGATATGTATCAATAATAAATTCAGTATGTGCTTTTTTATATTCGTTCATTTTCAATCCTCATATACGTCCCTTATCCACTCTCTCATAGTGTCCATCATATCCATATCTTCCCATACATAGTCAAGAATGATTGTATTATCAATTTTTTCTAATTTTTTCCAATCATCACTTTCATAATCTATTTGTTCTGTCATTATTGTAATACCTCATGTTGATGTGGGCATGTATAGTTGTTCTTTACCATACCTTTAGCAAAATTACAGTTTTGACACAATACCTGAAATCCTGCTGGATAGTTAGTATTTTTAAGCCAAAGCATTAATTTATGAGTTAGCCATTCAGATTTATAACCTAATTTTACCAATTCATCATCATTTTCCATTACTTTCTTACCTTTAATATGGTCAATACATAGAAAGTCTATAAATGAATTCTCTCCACAACATGCACAAGTGGGTATATCAGCATTTGATATTGATTTGGAATAGTGAATTAAAGCACTCATTCTTAATTTGTTTTTATATTTCTTTTGTCTTTGAAGTTGTTGTGATTTATGAGTACGTGCATATTCTTCTCGTTTTGCAATGTTTTCAGGTTTTAAATTATAAATTTTTCTTTTTTCTCTATTTATTTCTAAATTCTTTCTATTCCATTTATTATATGAATCTCTACGGTTTTGTTTCAATTCTTCTTTTGTCAAATAGATAACATTTCCATTTTCATCACGTTTATGTTTAATTCCTGCCATATCTAGAAATCTCCCTCTCTTACCTGATAGCATTTTATTCCTAACTCTCTCCATTTCTTAACAACTTGATTTCTGTCATCAAATGCTATTGTTGGATCATATCCATCTGCTATAATTTTACCTAATAGTTCTGCTTTAACAATATCATCAGGTCTAAAATCTCCATCATCTCTAAGATACATGGCATCATAATGAATACCAGCATTTTTCAACTGTAATATTGTAACATCTCTATGTCTTTCATTACGAGCAGATGTGATAATTATTCTGTTTTCATTACCACCTCCTTCAGAATACACTAATCTTAATGATTTTATTGTATCACATACATCTACATTAGGTGTATCATACTCTAACATAATCTTAGGATCTAAAAAGTTATCCCAATTCATACGCTTATCAGTATCTCTTTTAGTTCTTTGAGCATACATAACACGCTTAATAGGATTCATTAGTGTGCCATCAACATCACATATATAATCTGTCATTATTTAAAAGAAAAAAGGGGGTTGTGGTTATATTCGCTAATAAGAATATATTTAGCCACCAGCGATTGCTGGGAAGCCTACTAGACCACGTTGTCCATTAACTGTCTCAGTACGAGCACTAAATCCTTTAGGGACTAGTGTATCTCGTAGACCATCTGCTGTGATGGTCTTCATAGGAATCAACATCTTAGTATCACTACTTTCAATGTAAATCATACCCAATCTACTAGCCATTGAAGATACAAATTGCATCTCCTCACTAGTAAGGATAGATTTTAGGCTTACTAACTCAGTAAGACCATGATCCTTGAACTGTTGCTCAGTTACGAAGGCAGTTGTATCTTTAATACCTACTTTACTAGGCATAAAGATTTGTGTTAATTGATTTGGCATAACTGTCATGTCTATAAATCTCCCCAATGGATTAAACCATGTGATTTAATCTCTTTATTGAGGAATGATGTAGTAATTTGTCGTAAATCTTTATCTGTTGCCCAACAATAATTTTTATGAACACAGTTAGTACATATTTCATGTGATAATGCATTAATTGTAGCACTACCTAACTGAGCACCTTTATCTTTATTATTGCACTCTTTTTCACATAAATAACATTTGAACTTAAATTTTGATATTTTACTCATATCCAAGGATTCCTATTCATTCTGCTATCTTCTACTGCCATATCAAATGCAACATCTTGATCATGCTCACTCATGGCATTTAATCCCCAACCACTATTAGGATCTAACATACCATCAACACGTTCACAAATAGACAAATCGTTGGCGTGTTCTATTTCCCATTCTTGTGCCAATACAGAATATTTCTTACCTGTTGCTGAATCAATCTTATCTCCAATAGCACAATCACTATGTCTAGCACCTTGTTCTTTTGACCATAATATGTCAGTTCCAGCAGGGAATTTATTCATACAAACACCACATGTGCCTTTATATTTGCTGGACATTCTTCTGTCACTCATTACCATTCTTCTCCATCTTGGTTAAACTCATCATATCTTTGATAGGGTTCTCCATCAGGTGTAGTTAATGTCTTTTGATGCCATACACAACCATGTTCATCATGTTTGGTATAATGACCACATATTCCACACATTTCAGTAGTTTCTGTCATAACTCTAATATTAAAAGTTGGGTTTAGCCTACTATGCACAAGCCACCTTTCTACCTTTAGAAGTTGTGATTGTTTTTATACAGTTCACTATAATGTGTTGGGATATTAATCCATCTACCAACGTAATCATTTTATAATCTCCACCCATTTTGGTGTGTGTCTTTTTGTCCATTTCATTATGTCTTGCTTCTCAGTATTGTAGTATTTTCTGTATGAGGCTACAACATCATTACCTATTTTACATTCATCAGGCATAGCCCTTGCAAATCTAGTGCGTGGCACATAAGGTAAATCAGGTATTGGTAATGATTGTATAACATCAAATGACTTATGATTGACATCATGGTTAAATCTATGTTTGTACTCGTCATTTAGTGCTGATGTCATATTAACTAGCCATTTGTAATTATTTACACTATCTCTAACCCATTTAGAACATGGATGATTGACATGAGTTGATTTATAAGGTATGTCATAATTATATCCACCAACAATATGATGAGCAGTACATATCATTTGGGCGTGTTCTAGTATCATTTTGACAACATGCTTATCAACATGTGCTTTTGCACATTTCTTATAATCATTGTCTAACACAAATATATTCATATCATAAACTCCTTGATTGGGTGGGTAATATTGTATTTATTTGACATATTATAATCTCTATCAGTACAACATCTATTGCATTTATAATCATATACATGACCATCAATATAATTAACATCATCACTAGACACATAATCATAAATATTATGTACCTTACTACCTTTAGTTTGATTTGATTCATAATACATTTGTTTTTCCATCTTTATTTTCCTATTACAGCATATACATCTTGAATTTGATCTTACAATAGAGGGGAGGGGAATAGTAGTAAATATCATCTATTCAACCACTCCTTGTAATCTCTAGGATTTA
>CAACVF010000036.1_pt1 | contig 26509 bp, 32 predicted proteins | sample 2381781 | NCBI WGS metagenome assembly CAACVF01 (sample SAMEA5211967, study PRJEB30684) | marine metagenome | biome: Marine; feature: Epipelagic; material: Water | collected 2015-10-15 | depth 60 m | reverse complement strand
ATCCAGCCCAACTAATACCGTGCCGATGAGTAGTTGTTGCTCGGGGGTGTTTAAAATAGGTTGGACTCATGGGATGTGCCGCAAGCGCATCAAAAGGGGGAGGTTGCTAATAGAGAAATTTGACTTACAATCTTGGTTATATTATTACTATCGGCATTTTCGACCAAAAACTTTAGGACAAACTTGTAACCAGCTGATATCATTAGATCAAAGAAAGTAAACGTTAAAAAATCCCCACACCGAAGGCGCAAGGATTCTAAAGAAGGGAAGTAGGGGAAGTTAAAATTAGGAGTCTCATGGCGCAGTAGACAAGGGGGTAGTCGCTGCTCTTATACTACTTATCGGAGTTTTGGCAAATTACTTTAGCAATTAAAGTTTTTATTTTTACCGCCGATATAGGAATTGTTAGTTTTAACCCTATTTCAAGGAGAATTTTATGAGAGGTTTTATCGAATTTTGCATCGTGGTTATATTGGCCGTTTTGATTACAGCCGGTTTGACTAGTATTGTTGAAGGTGCCGTACCAACCCCTACCCCAACTCCAACCCCTCAATTGACCGCTGAGGACGTTTTCCCTAAAGCTTTGAAAGAGCGTAACCTTAAACTATGTATCGCACAGACAGAGCAACCTAGGCTTTGTGGGTGTATGTCAGATACCTTGCTTGAAGTATTGCTTATTATCCAAGTCCCACTAAATCGGTTGCATGAAGCACCCCCACATATACTTGAGATGGTTAAGGAAGCTGTATTAGGTACTTGTGCCCCCCTAGCTGAGGAGAAACAGGCGTGATCAACCTACCCGCTTTAACTCTGCTTATGTTATTACAGACTGTGACCGGCCCTTTACGGATTAATTCTGGTTATAGGTCCCCCGAGCATAATCGCAGAGTTGGCGGTGTACCCACTTCTAAGCATATTGAAGGTAAGGCTTTTGATATTGCTACCCACCACTTAACTACCAAACAAAAACAAGAGCTTATTAAGCAAGCACGTCAACTATTTGATTATGTTAAAGTTTATAAGACGCATATTCACGTACATATAAATTAGTCAAGAGATTGCTTCAAGGTGTCGATAATATAAATGGAGGAATTTTTATGTTACCAAAAACCATCACCGTCCTAGGTATAGAATTTGATATAGAATACAGTGATTTATCTACTGAGAATTTATGTGGTGATTCATGTATAGACAAACGCCTTATAAGAGTAGGTACACAGCACTCAATTGAGATGCAAAAATCAACCCTTTTCCATGAGTGTATTCATATGGCTTTAGCAGTGGCGGGCGTTAATCAGCTTTTTAATGGTAAGGTTGAGGAAGCTATTGTGAGATGTTTGGAGCATGCATTTAATGATTGGGTAGTGATAGAGGAAGAAGCGGAGTGAGGTTACGAACGACCTTCCTTTATTAAGGTATCCTCTTATTAGGTGTTTGATTGTTATAGTAACCTTTCCCAAATCCCCAAGCATTTGAACGTCTTACACTTGTACCACTTCCAATAACCCGTTTCCATGGACCTTTCTTACCTTCAGTTTCTTCTTCTGTAGGTGGCTTATCCCATTCTGATACGGTTCTAATTACTTCAATCATTTCATCTTGTTCATTTACATACGTTTGAATTGGCATTACTTAATCTCCGCAAAATTTTTAGCTATTGTAAAATCGACCCGCATTGGTACGGACCAACCTAAATCATCATTCAATGATCTAATACACTTATCGGTCGTTTCTCTAGCTTTCTCAATCATATTTTCGGGTATGGAGTAAATAAACTCGTCATGAACTAGCGTTTCGAACTCCGCTTCTGGTAATTCCCTGAAAAACTTATAGGTTATGATATCTACAACTCCGGATGCAGAGCTTTGAATAAATGCATTGTAAGCTTTATGAGGTTCAGTAGTCAGTCGATAACCAAATGGATTAACAAAAAAGCCACGTTTCTTAAAAGCTACTTCCAATTGCTTAGTCAATTTACGTATCTCAGGAAAGAGCTCCCAATAGGCCTTGTACATCAATTTAGCTTGAGATAGTGTCATAGGTATACCAGCGTCATAACATTGCTTGACGAACCGTTTAGGGCCCATCCCATAGCCAAATCCTAAGCATTGAGGTTTAGCTTTTTTACGTGGGCCTTTGAGAAGTGGATCAGCTTTGCAAGCATCAGAATCTATTACCCATTTAGCACAATTTTCAGGGTTGGAGAAAAACTCAATTACTGGTTCCATAATGCCAGGTGACCTAGAAGCTACCATAAGATAGATATCGTCAATCATTAATACACCGTGTTCATTGATAAAAGGTTCTTTACCGATGCCATCATATGTAGCATAGCGATAATTGGGATCTCTTGAGAAATGAGCGGTGATACTGGGTTCTAGTGATGTAAAATCAGAAGATATAAAGACTTTTCCTGGGTCAGCTTCCCAACACTCCATAAAAGGAACGTCACGGCGGGCTAAAGCGGGAAGATTAACCTTAGGGACATCCTTTTTCTCCTGAAGTTTTTGGTAGAGGGTGTTAACCGTTGGTGATTTGGTGTTCATAACTTCTCCTTTAATATTAGTCTCTTCCGCCTGCAACACGATTCGATTTTGTGCCTGAGATTTTGATACTTGGGTGACTCCTACCATCATGTAAAGCCGAGAGGTAAGTATTAGCACACTGTTGCAATACTAGTAGCCGCTTCTTTCTATTTAACAGTATCATGCCACCCTCACCCCATTGGTTTAAATGGCTAGCTTTAAAACTAGGTGACCCTTTAGGGGTTTCGAATTGATGCTTAATACCTAATATTTTACTAAATAATTCAACTAGTTGCTTAGAAGAACCGATTTTAAATCTATCCCATTCGTCGTCCATCTCCCCCGACTCAAGTTTTTTAAGTCTATTGGCTTTACCCCTATCAGTTTTTGGTAGTTGCGTCCAGTGATTCCATAGATGTACTAACCTGTTTTCTTTAAGTATCTCTAATTCTACCGCGAACATTTCACAAAACTTATGTTCCATTTCTGCAATCTCAGCTTCAATTTCTACTATATAATCTAGTAGCTTATCCGTGTTTATTTTGATTCCTCTGATATGAGCTGATGTCATTAATTCAGCGCGATTAAAAAATAATTTACAATCCTGAGACCAATCAAAATTTTGCTCTTTAAAATATTTCACATTAGATTCATACAGTAGTAAGGTAGTTAGTGTATCTGCATTGTTATATTGTTCAAGCATATCATAAGGAAGTTTATCTAGGTGTCTACCATGTTGTTTTTTGATCCCTTCATTTTCCTCTAACCACTTATGAGCGGGTTCTTTATGACTATGGTATTTTTGCGGTAAGTGTCTGTAAGTACAAGCTTCTAAGCTTAATCCCTTAGTTTTAGCCCATGTACTTTTCACTTGACGTTCGGATAACTCACCTAATTCAAAAGCTATTTCCTGTTCTAAGGTTAAAACTGGTGCATCATACATATCACCACCACCATCTCTAAGTTGGGTTAAGCGCATAGTATCAGCATGCCAGTTTAATTTAATATGCGGGTAGCATTTTTTGGTACAACCGAGTTCGTAGCCAAGGTTATGGGCTACTATTTGATCTTTATTTCTAGCTAAAGAAGCTAGTTTTTGAGCGATTCGATTACGGTCATTGCTAAACCAGAAGGTTGGTTCATTTGTTTTGGGATCACGCCAGCAACAAGAGAGGGAAAATATTTGAAAATCCCGTTTAAAGTACTGGAATGATGCCCCATTTGAATCTTTTGTTTCGTAATCGAGTGCGACTAGCATTATTTCTTCAACTCCAATATCGCATTAACAGTTGGCTCTATAGTTTCAGGTAATTCACCGACACCCCTTAACCGAGGATTATACTCCAAGTATTTAACTATAGTATCAGTTTTCCTATCGACTGATTTAGAAATAACTTTAGCGAAATTTTGAAATAATGGTTTACCTTCAATCCTACCTAATACTAAGATGTCAGGAAATTGCTGAACTAAAGCTTTACCAACACCAAATGTAGGCAATCCCGGTTTAGATTCTATGATCGTACCATCTTCACCAATGTTATTTATCTGCAAGTCCATAGAAACAATAACGTCAATATTATGAACATCAGATATCTCTTGTAGAAGGTTTAAGATCTTAGAACATAGTTCAATTAATGCTTCAGTTTCTTTAAAGGCATTGTGAGAGCCATCTTTAGCCCTACAGCGCTGTTTAAATACAGGGGTTTCCTTTAGATCCAAGCAAAAATTGGTAAACGAATCAATAGCGATACACTTAAAACCAGCCTTTACTATAGCTTCAGGATTGAGGATATCTTTAAGTCGTTTTATGTAGTGTTCAGGTTGAATTGAACCATCTTTAGTTTGACTCCAAGATATTGGGATTATGTCTTTATTAGACTTTACAGCTGATGCTGGCCCATGAGATTCACCTTGACCGTAAACTAATAAAGTTTTACCTGGATACGTACCGATAAAATGAGATTTACCAGCACCAGATGGGCCCATCACACATAGAAACAAGCCGTCGGTTTTAACTTTCATTGCTTCTGCTAAATAATCAATCATTTTTTTCTCCTAGTTTTAGGTGGTTATGTATAGAATGTACCTTTTTAATAAACTGTTCATAAGACATATCCATTTTTATTGTGTTACATAACTTGCACGCCGGGACGCAATTTTCTATTATGTACCCTTTAGTTGAATCTAGGCGATCAATAGTAAGCATAGTTATTACCTTTTTATTGACCTTCCTAGTTTCAGAGGAATGAGGTACACCACAATAATGACAGTCACTAGTTACTAGAATTAAAAACTGCTCATTAGATAAGGTGAATTCAAGTCCTTTTCGGTTGGCTCGACGTTCATACGCGTGTCGCTTAAACCATAACCTATAAACGTCATCAGCTTTTTCTATAGGCCAGCCTTTACTATTGTTAGGCTGAAACCCTTTAGGTCTAGTAGGGTAACCATATCGCTTAAGGATCTTAGCTATATTTTGGCGTTTAGTCTTAAACTGATTCGCGATAACCTCAACAGGGACTGACCAATCAGAATACAACTTATAAATTTCGGCTACGGTTTCCGCATCCCACTTACTCATACTTGAACCCCTTTATTGTAAGGAATAAAATATGGAACACCGTGCTTAATAACACCAAAACCAACAGATACACCTACAGGGTTAGGTTGAGCGTATTCAGCGGCTTTACTATTGGCATCCATTAAACAGCCCATTTCTGCACCGAATATGTGCTTATCTAGGATTTGGGTGTAGTGAATACCGGCTTTATGAGTATGACCACAGACAGCGTTAGCCCCGATTAACCTAGATTTAGCGGTGATAGACCCACCAAATTCATCCCCATGAAAAAACCAAACCCAACCGCGAGCAGTTTTGACTAATAATTGTTGGGTTCTACCTACCCATGACCAACCCTCAAAGTTAAATACGTCATCAACATCCCTAAACATCATTCCCGGTATACCAGCTTCAACAGCTCTAAGTTTAATCCTTTCATCATGATTACCTCTGATAATATGCATTTCAGGGAACCAAGAGTGAATTTTTTCTAGTGCTTTAGAGGCTCTGATAAACTCTTGACTAGGTGAATAATCATCGGGTGACGCTTGCCAACGAGACCATATCTTTTGATCGGTTATGTCGCCCAATTGAATAACTAAATCAGGTTTATGTTTATCATACCACTTTTTAGCTTGTTTCAGAGCAGGCCAGTGAACCCATGGAGCGTGAATATCGGGTAATACTTGGATACAGTTGTATTTTTTGGTTAAGATTATATTTTTATTTTTCATAATTCAACCTCCGTACCTGGGATTTTAATGTAATTGTTGAGTTCCGACATCATTTCCTCGGAACAGGCTCTTGTAATATCTCGGGTTTTTGTGTTTACCCACAACCAGTGTTTAACTGTTTCCCTACATACTTCCCAATCATCTCCTATTGTAGATTGAGTCATACTCTCTTCATCTTCATCTGTCCCATACCACAGGTTATCGGACTCACAAAAGTAATAGGGTGCAAATGAGGATTCAACATCCCAGCCAAAACCTCGTAGCCTTAAACTACCAGGCTTCCAATCCTCTTGTGCATCAATTATTTCTTGTATTTTCATTATTTAATTCTCCTTATTGAATTTATCAACCCTTTTGTTAATCTATCTTTAATTGCCTTCTTATTAATTGTACTCTCAAACATCCAATCAAATACAATTGTCTTACATGAATCATCAGCACCCCTAACACCCCTACCGACTTGCTGAATAAAAGTCATCACAGTTTCAAGTACATACCAGAATTGACCATTTGGCAATGCTAATCGTTTTTGTACTGCTTGATCACCTTTATTAGGCCATAAAAGACAAGGTATTAAAATCAATCGACACAAGTCACCGGGTAAATCAACCCCTTCAGCCATTCCAGAAGCCAGTATGATACCACCTTTACGCTTAAACGTGTCTAATTGAAATATCTTATCTTTATTATTGTGTATAATGGGTTTCAAGTCCATTAGATAGGGCCTAATTTCTTTAGCCAATGAATAACTTACATGTACCATAGTATTAGGCTTACCCTCTCTAATATACGCTTCCCTTATCTTATCGGCAATTGCCTTAGGATCTTTACGTTTATTTCTAGGAATTGGATCACTAAATATAAGTCTTTGATCTTCAGGAGCTAAGGGCTCGTATTGAACGTAATCCATAGTCTTAGTATTTGGAAATAATTCCTTAATATGATAATCGGTTAAAGAACCGCTAAATAGAAAGTACCTAGTATCAGCGCCAAATATGGTGTTCATAAGATCATGTGGTAACGTTAAGGGTTTAATTGTGATATGCTCACGATCCCTTTTTGTTTTCCAATCTTCTCTCATTTCATAGAATATTTCAACTTTCTCTAAATTATTAGTTAAGTACTCTTGTAGAATTTTAAGTTGTTGAAACATAGCACCGAATCTGGCTTTACGACCTGAAACCTCATGTGCAAAAGGCTGTAGTTTAGTCGTAGTTTTAGTCAACCAATCATAGAACTCTTTATCAGACAATTCCTGAGGAATCCCATAATATTCAAGAGGAAAAGATTTAGATATGGCAAGTAATAGCATGTCTGCTAATTTATGCGCTTCATCTATTATCACTACTGAGGGTTTGACAGCACCTTGCTGACTAAGATAGTAATAATAATAAGATAAAGGATTAAACACATTAGGACTGTGCAAGCCAGCTTTACGAGCTTCTCTATACTCTTTTTCAGTCTCATATCTATCTTTACCTTTGATTGCATTTAGTTCTTGATAGGTGGCACAATATTGGTCTACTAACTGATTACTAGGGGATATTATAGCACAATCGTGGTGTGCAATTTGGATAGACCTAGCGATCATAGACTTACCTATACCGGGGGGGCCACTCAAAGCATGTACCTTAGTTTTTGGTAATTGAGTCGTGATATGTTTTAGGTAATGCGTTTGAATTTCTCTTGGTTCTCGGTTGGTTCCGTCTAATCGCTTAAAATAGTCTACCATTACTTTCTCCGACGTTGTGCGTTTTCTTCTTTAGTTTTTGCTTTATGGCATGTTGAACAGATTGCTTGTAAATTATTTTCACCGCTAAAAAATAAGCGTTGAATGTAAGTATACCAAGAGATGGAACCTTCGATGGGAACAACTGGCTCTATATGGTCAACATGTATCTGAGGGTAGTTAGGTGATTTATTTTTCTTACACCTCTGATTACATATTTGACAGAGCCAAAATTGAGTAGGGTTCTTTCTAGGGCTACCATCTTTCTTATACTCTTGAACACTTATAAAAACCGCGGCTAAAGCCTGTTCCCTTGCTGGGTGTCTATGCCATACTTTACGGATTGCGTTTGATATAGCATGAACTAAGGCTTTTTCATCGTTACACGACTCATGACGCGTTTTCATTTACTAGCTTCACTCCCTTTAATCTGGGTAAAAGTATCATCAAACTCTTTTACGGTTACCTCTTTTATACATTTCCCTTTAGAGTTTATAACTTTTACCCATCCAGGTTTAGTCGTTCTATCGAACGTGTAAGTAGGCATTATTTAAATGCTCTAAAAGAAAGTCCAGTTTCAGGTGAAAACCCTTTAAATTGAGTATAGTAGTCTTTCATTTCGTTAAAGTTAGCGCGAATTACTTCAACACCATCTTCATCTAAAAGACCGCCACCAGCTTTAAGCTCGATACCGTAACGATTGTTTCCTTCAGAATCTTTTCCGCGATAAGCAACATGATCATTTGAATAACCCAAGATCGCTTTAAAAGTTGGTTTTGCATCTAGGATGTTACCAAGATTATTGATATGCTTACTTAAAGAGCTGATTGTTACATCCTTAATACCAAGAGAGATTAAGAATTGTTTGAATTGTGCAGACTTAACATGTGATTTTTTACCATCTTTCGATGTGTAAGCTAATGCATCAACAGGTACATCTAAGAACCCAGATACAAGAGAACCAGTTTCAGTATCGCGTGCTACAACACGTAACCAGCCCCAATTTTTATTAGCTCCGTCAGGCTTCTTTTTCATTCCCATTTGATAATCAGTAATTTCTAGGTTGTATAAACCCGGCTCTTTGATGTAAGTAGCGTTTTGATTTGATGCAAGATCCGCTTCTGTTACGTCAGAAATGTCTAATGAAGTTACTTTAATCGATTCCATAATTTTCTCCTTTGATGTTAATTTTAAGACTACCAAGCCTTAGTTATGTTCTTCTTATCGTCAAAACGAAATTAAACTTTAGGGGTTTTTTTAGGTCTAGTATCATGAATTTGAATTTTTGGATTAAACTCTCTACTTGAAACTAGCTCTATCTCTGTTACTTTTTTCCTATATTCTTCTTTCGTTCTAGGCCCAAATGCACATAAGTCCTGAAGAGGACAGTATAAACACGCTTTGTCATTTGAGGTCATAGGTGGAAATGATTCACTAGAATGAGCGCTGGCAACAATGGAATAAAACTTCATTAACCCACTTGCTGTATATTCGGTTTTCTCATTATCTATGAATATCTCATCGTTTCTAATCTCAATAACAAAGTCTCTTGTTTCAAATTTAAGTGCTGTTATTTTCTTATCAAAATGAGCATAAGCAACACATAGCTTACCTTTAGGGCGTTTTAAAATGCACATGTAGGTTATTAGCTGGCCTAAGTGCTCAATCTTAACTTGACCTTTATTTATAACCGATGTATAAACAGCCTTAGATAAGGAAGTCTTAAACTCATAGATAAAGTCGTCACAGATACCATCATATCGACCTGATATAATTATACCGGGGGTTAACTCATACTTTACTGATATTTCAGTCTCTTTCACTGTACCTAATCTTGCGGTGTGATACTCTTCACCTATAGCCCCAATAGCAGCGTATAAAGGATGTATATTACCGCGTTTAGGTAAGTCGTTTTTAAATACCTCATAAGTAGGGCAACCATTTGAATAGGTTGAATTTGTAGTGGCCCCTTTAGGTTCAGCAAATGACGATGGGTAGATTTTAATCACATGTTACCTCCAAAATTAAATTACAAATACCCTATCGGAAATTAAAATTTTTTCTTAAGTTATTTCTTCAATTGACGATAAGAGTATTAGGAGGTTTACTATGACTAAAAAAGAACAAAGCGATAAAATCAAGCAACTAATGAAAATCATGAATAATGCTCTACTAGAAAATAAAGACGAGCTTGGTGGAGTACATTCTGGTATGATTCTTGATGCTTGCGCTAATATGATCATTCAATACTGTGATATCATTAAGATGGATGCAGGTATATTTTTTGAAAAAGCCGCGTCGACTGTTAAGGAATCTGATAATGCCTCATTATTTTCAGGGGTTAAATTGGAGTATGAGAATTGAAAGAGTATTATCAAAAGCTTAAAGCTACTATCTTAAAAGATATCGATACTAAATTAGCTGGCCCTATAGAAGAAAGATCCGCAGATAAGCTAAAGAAAGCTCTTGATATCGCTGTAGAGTGTGATAATTTTATAGCTGAGCAATCTGCTAGTGAATGGGATAAGTTATCCGAAAAAGCGCAAGATGAAATTCAAGCCATTTTAGATAGAGAGTCTAATGAAGAAATTTAAAGTGAAGATTGACTTAGATAAAGACGTGATGGTTAGGCCTGTAAACCCTGAACAGGACTTATTGTTTATTTTTAATTCTTGGTTGAAGTCATACCGAAATTCTGACTTTGCTATGCACATACCAACCGACGATTATTATAGTAATCATCATCACCTAATCAAAACAATTATATCCCAACCTAATAATAACATTACTATTTTATGTGATCCTGAAGACCCCAATCATATTTTAGGTTATAGTGTATACAACTCAGTGGAGCCAATTGTCTATTATATTTACATAAAACACTCTTTTAGGAATTTGGGCTTAGGTCGGTATCTACTAGAGAGTATCCGTAAGAATTTTGGTGACGTAACGATACACTGCACACATAAAAATAAGAATTGGCGTAAAATAAAGAAGTTAAATTTGGTTTATAATCCCTATCTAATTAAGGAGTTAAGCGATGGCAACACCAAAACTAATACCAATCAAACGAGCTAGGTTTCATGAATCTATTCAGGCTTTTGGTGAATCAATCACCTTTTATCCATTAAATAAGTATGTTAATAGATTTAAGGTTTTCTTAGATCCGAAATTAATGGTTCTAGTTATGACTGATAGTAAAGAGTCAATTGAAATTCCCCTTCCTAACGTGGTGTATTATGAACGTAAAAAATCTGATAAATCAACGGATAAAAAAGACACGAAACCAACCAAAGTGGTTTAAAACTAGCTATCGCGAACAAATGGAATTTATAAACGATCCCGCAAGATTTAAAACTGGTCTGTGTACAAGGCGGGCTGGTAAATCTTATGGTGGCGGTTTATACCTATTTAAAGAAGCATTTGAAAATCCCGGTGTAACTGTAATGTATATTGCTAAGACACTTGATTCAGCTAAAAACATCATGTGGAAAGATGTATTGAAAGTTATTGATGCTCAATTTAATATTGGGTCTAACTTTATTGATAGACGTTCTACTGTAGCTTTACCTAATGGGTCTGAGATTAGACTTTTTGGGGCTGATGCATCCGCTGATGAAATGGAGAAATTAAGGGGCCAGAAAATCAAATTAGTTATTATTGATGAAGGTTCAACCTATCGTATCAATTTATTTAATTTGATTTATAAGGTTTTGAAAGCTGCTCTATGGGACTATCAAGGTACGGTCGCAATGATTGGTACACCAACCGATTATATTCAATCCTTTTTTGCTAAGGTAACTATGGGCAAGGTTAAAGGTTGGTCTAACCATTTTTGGACAGCTGAAGCCAATCACCATATTAGAAAGCAATACTTACAGGAGTATGCTGAAGCAATTGAAAATAACCCAAATGTTGAAGAGGAAGCTTGGTTTAGACAAGAATATAAAGGTGAATGGGTGGTATCTGATTCGGCGCGGGTTTTTTGCTATGAAATTGACCCCCGAATTAAGGAAATTCCCTATTCCCTACATAAAAACCTAGGCATTAAAGTTGATTACGATAAAAATGTGACTGGGTTCTCAATAGTCGGGTACAGTACTAAATCTAGGGATGCCTATATAATAGAAACTAGTGCTATAAAATCTACTGATATCAACGACATTGTTACAAATTTACAGCAACTCACTGAAGAGCATGACTTTATGTCGATTACCCTAGTTGGTATGTCGAAAAAATTGATTGAGCAATTGAAGGTTAGATACCCTGTTAGTGTGCCTGATGAGATTGAAAAGGATGAATTAGCAATAATAAGACTCTATCAATCCGAGCTGTTACAAAACCACATTAAAGTTTTACCACGAGGTGCCGATATAGTAATAGAGTGGGACGGGATAGTGAAAGATGATACCCCAAAGTTTCAATTCCATCCATCATGTTCAACTCATTGTACTCAAGCATCCTTATATGCATGGTTGCACTGTTACAACTACTCATTTAAACCAGAAGAAACTACGGACGATCCAAACGATGCCTACTGGGAACGAGAAGCCGAACTACTTAATAACTCCGACGGATTTGGAGAACCTTTTGATAGTGATGAGGAAGCATCAAGTAACTTCCCTGAAAACTGGTGGCGTTGAGATTGAGTGCCTACCTAATTTAGACCTAGAACCAACCCCCGAAATAAGCGAAGACTATGACGAAGATTTTAACTGAGAAGTTATATAGAAAGAGTCGCGAAGATTCTCCATATGAGGATTGGTGGACTGTTGATGAAGAAGATGCTTATAATCATATGATTAAATTGGTACAGGTTATCGATGAAAATCAAAGTGATCGAAAGTGGTCTGACTTATCTCATGGTCGATTGTATCAAGATATTCCCGGACATCAACCTATAAAAGGCCAGCGAAAACACAATGCTGTAACCTATAATGTAATCAAATCCTGTATTGATACTCTTGTTGCTAAGATTGGTCAAAATAAGCCAAGGCCTAGAGCATTAACAGAAAAAGGTGATTATACACAACAACAAAAAGCAAAATGCTTGACTAAGTACCTAGATGGTATGCTGCATTCAACTGGTGCATATAGACAAGGCCCTAGTATCTTTAAAGATGGTGGGATTTTTGGTACTGGCGCTATGAAAATTTTCATTGATAATGATGAAGTTAAAACCGAGCGCGTATTAATTACGGAACTATTAGTAGACGACATGGAAGGTGCCTATGGTAACCCTCAGTCAATGTATCAAAAAAGAGTAGTTTCCAGAAGCTTATTAGCTCAACAATTCCCAGCACATGCCGGTATCATAAATGAAGCGGCCCCAGCTGAAGTATCTAATAAGAAAGAAAAAACCATTGATTTAGTTACTGTCTATGAAGGATGGCATTTAGGTCAAGATGGGAAACACGTAATCGCTATAGATAATGGTACGTTACTTTGTGAGCCGTGGAATTTAGACAGATTCCCATTTGCTTTTTTCCGCTATAATAATAGTATTGCTAGCTTTTATGGTAACGGTATCGCAGAAGAATTAAAGGGTACTCAACAAGAAATTAACAAGATTTTACGTGATATTCAAAGAGCACAGAATTTAATAGCTGTTCCAAGAGTATGGGCTGAATACAATTCGAAATTAATATCGGCTCATTGGAATAATGAAATAGGTGCAGTTGTAAAATACCAAGGTACAAAACCTACTGTTGAAACCCCAACAGCTATGAATAATGAAATATATAACCATGTTAAGTGGTTGATTCAATCTTCATTTGAAAAAGTTGGCTTATCCCAATTGACTGCGTCTAGTAAAAAGCAAGTTGGATTAGATTCTGGTAGGGCTCTACGTGAATTTAAAGAGATTGAAAGTGAACGATTTACTTCTCTCACTAAACAATATGAAGAATTTTTTGAAGATGTTGCATGTATATTAATTGACATGAGTAAAGAACTATATACAAGTGGTGTAGATTTTACAGTACAAACTGAAGATAGAGATTTTATCGAGACCCTTAAATGGTCAAAAGTCAATTTGAAAAAAGATAAATTTGTAATTAGAATTCAATCTTCATCATTATTCCCAACATCCCCAGCGGCACGCTTACAAAAAGTTGAAGAACTGGTAAGGGCTGGTTGGATCAGTAAAGAATCTGCAATTGGCTTATTAGAATTCCCTGACGTCGCGGCCTGGACTACACTTGAAACCGCTGGCGAGGACTATGTGGCTAAAATTATTAATGATATCCTGAGTTCTGGAAAATATACGCCACCTGAACCGGAAATATTACCAGAACGAGCTATTAATTACGCACGAAAATCCTACCTGGAAGCACGGAGAACAGGCGTACCTGAAGAAAGAACCGAGCTAGTGTTACGTTGGATTGAAGCGGCATCGGTGTTTTTGAAACCCATAGCGCCACCTACATCGGTACCGGTTGAGCCAGCTATGAACCCTGAAGGTCCTGTCGTATCTGAAACTGGAACACCAACAGCTAACCCATTACCATTACCGTCAACCGGCCTAGCACCGCAAGTATAAGGATAAATAATGCAACTAGTACTTAAAGTCATTCAAACGGAAATTTTCAAGCGCCTTGTTGTAGGGCTGTTTAAAATTTACGCTGAACATTCTGAAAACAAAGTGGACGATGATATTGTCCTATTAGTCGAAGAGGTATTAAACTAAAATGTCAGAAGAAACCCCACAAACTACTGATAGTATTGAAGAAACCCCAGTTGAGCAACAAACAGAGACGCAAGTTGAGGAGGTAAAACAACCTGATTTATCTCAATCATTTGCAGATCTTAAACGACAACAAAGGGAATTACGGAATAACCAACAAGGTATTAAGAGTGAGATTGAAGAAGCAAAAGCTAAGTTTTTTGAAGAACTTAAAGCTGACCCTTACTCAACTCTTTCAAAGCATGGTATTTCCACATCGGTTTTAGCAGATCAAATGTTAGCCTTACCTACTGAAGAAGTAGATGCCCCCGAATCCGATTCCGCATTAGCTAAGGAATTAGAAGAACTTAAGGCCTGGCGAGACCAAGTTGAAAAAACTAAAATCGAGGATAAACAACAAGCACAGGTAAGAGAATATCAAAAAAAGGCTTTTTCTGAAATAGAGCAAAACACTGAGAAATATGAGCTAATCCAAAACTCAGACAACGGAAAAAACCTTTATTGGCAGACCATTATGGCATATGTTAGAGAGTATGGAGAAACACCAAACTTAACTAAAATAGCTGAAACGGTCGAAGATAGACTTTATAATCAAGCTAAGAAACTACTAGGTACTAGTAAATTTCAACCAAAGCAAGAGGAAAAAGTCGAACCGAAGGTAGATGCACCAAAAAGTCAAACCGCCACAATAAGTAATTCTTTAGTAGGCCGACATGTACCGACAATCAAGACAGTTAACACTAATGCTCCTGTTTCAATGTCTTCTAAGTACGAAGATTATTTAAAAGAACAGAAACGCAAAACAATCGAAAAATTCTTTTCATAGGAAATTAAACAATGACTCAAGACATGACTTCATTTGACGCGGCTCTTAAAGAACACTATAACAACCAAATGGTTGAGAACCTTGTCTATAAAAACAACCCTTTACTAGCTATGCTTCCAAAATACGAAAGTTTTGGTGGACGTAACTACCCAATGCCATTGATTTATGGTAATCCTCAAAACCGATCTTCAACTTTCTCCAATGCTTCTGCACTTACTTCAGAAACTCAAGTTGAAGCTTTCACACTTACTAGAGTAAAAAACTACTCTTTAGCTTTCATCGACGGTGAAACTCTTGACGCTTCTAAAGGCGATAAAAATGCTTTCATGAGCGCTCTAACTACTGAGATTGACGGTGCTTTCACTTCTATCTCTAACGATATTGCATTCGGTATCGGACGTGATTCTTCTGGTTATAGAGCACAAGTTAATGCTGAACCTTCTGAAGCTGCAACAACTGTTATTACATTGAAAAATGCTGAAGATGTAGTTGGGTTCGAATTGAATCAAGATATCACTATTTGGTCAGCAAAATCAGGTGGATCTCAAAGAACTTTCGACGGTACTGCTACTTCTGCTTTAGTAAGTGCTGTTGATAGAAGTGCTGGAACAATAACCCTTAATGACGCTTATGATAGTTCTGGTACTATTGCTGCTGATGACTTTATCTTTGTAAATGGTGACCGTGGAAATAAAATTTCTGGCCTTGAAGATTGGATTCCTGATAGTGCTCCTTCTTCAACTGCTTTCTTTGGTGTTGACCGTAGTGTTGATACTAACCGTTTAGGTGGAATACGAACTACTGGTACTTCTATGCCAATCGAAGAAGCTCTAGTTGAAAGTGCAATGGATATCGGCCGTGAAGGTGGAAACCCTGATTGTGCATTTGTTAACTATAAGCAATATGCTAAATTGGTTAAGTCACTAGGGTCAAAGGTTCAATATATCGATCTTGATGTAAATGGCGTTGTTGGGTTCCGCGGAATTCTTATTCACGGTGCAAACGGACCAATCAAAGTACTTGCTGACCGATCTGTCAGAGATTCACGAGCATATTTGCTATCAATGAACACTTGGGAACTAGCTTCTCTTGGGCCATTAGCTAAGATGCTTCAAGCTGATGGAAGTAAATTCCTAAGGCAATCAAGTGCTGATGCTTATGAAGTACGTATCGGTTCTTACGCTCAATTAGGTTGCAAAGCACCAGGGCACAATGGTGTTGTAACTTTAGACTAACAAAAAACTTACCTGGGTACGTAAGTGATCTCAACTACCCACCTTAACCAATAACAGAGGAACCTTAAATGGCAAGTTCATATTTCTATAAAAACCACCAATCTAAGGAAACTAGCATAGTTGAGCTATTTCTTAGAGCGGACATCGGAGCTACGGGAGCCGTAACTATCGATACAGCGGCATCTAAAGGTATTGCTTCAATTACTCGTAATGATACAGGTGATTACACTATTCAATTGAGTGAATCATACAATTCATTGCTAATGGTTGACGTTATGCTACTAGAAGCTGATGACACAGATTTAACTTCACAAGTTATTTCTCAAGACGTAAGCAACGCAACTCCAACTGTAAAGGTAGGATTTCACGCGGCCGCTACTCCAACTGATCCCCCTGACGGATCTGATATCTATGTTCGAATTACTGTAAAAAATTCAAGTGTTTAATAAAGGAAGGTCAAAAGGCTTAACGCCTTTTTCCTCTTTTTCCTTAAAGGTAAATTACAATGATATTTGGTAAAAATGACAAAGATGAAGCCATGATGATAGCTAAAATGGTAAAAGAAGACGTTAAGCCGGAAATGGACCCAGCTGTCGAAGCAAAAAAAGCGGCCGTTAAGAAAATGATGGAAGCACTTAAATCAGACGACTCTGATATGTTCATAACCGCTATGGACGAAATAAAAGAAATTGATAGGGACGATTAATGACGACTTTAGCAGATATCAGAAATAGAGCCAGGCGACGCTCAGATATGGTAAGCTCACAGTTTGTTTCAGATACGGAATTACTTGATTTTATTAATGCATCCTATGCTGAATTATATGATTTATTGATTCAAACTTATGAAGATTACTTTGTAACTTCAACTACTTTCACCTTGACTAATTCAGATAGTGGGATAAAAGCCCTACCATCAGACTTCTATAAATTAAAAGGTGTTGACTATAGCTTAGGTGGTAATTATACTACTCTTTATCCATTTGATTGGAATACAAGAAACCTAAGACAAAGGGCTGTAAATAGACTTTATGCGGGTGATTATGATTTATCATATAAACTTCTAGGGTCAAATATACGGTTCGAACCTAGTGATAATGCTTCAGGTGATTATCAAATGTGGTACTTACCCGCATATACTGCATTAGCTTCTGATACAGATATTATTGATACAGTAATCACTAGAAATAATTGGGAAGAATATATTGTAATCGATGCTGCAATCAAAATGCTAGCAAAAGAAGAATCAAGTACAACCCATTTAGAACGCGCTAAATCAGAATTAGTAAAACGGATCAATTCATCAGCTGGCGATAGAGATGTTGACCAGCCTGAAAGAGTTTCAGACGTTAATAGAAATGAATTTTTTGACGAGTGGTTTGATTACAAATAATGGAAACTTTTAAGCAGATTCATACCGGAGATGGGGATTTAAACAGGGTACAAGATAATATTACTCAATTTTCAACTCCTATCTCTAAACTACTGCTTTTAGACGGGGTTTTATTAGAAGATGTGGCTTTAACCTCATCGGAAACACAAGTACCCCATAAATTAAATAGAGCACCTAATGGGTGGATTATAGTTAAAAAGAACGCGGCCCAAGATGTATATGAATCTGGTACTGACGTTCAAAATAGGTTTTTATCATTAACAGCTAGTGGCACGGTTACAGTGTCTTTATGGGTATTTTAATATGGCAACATTAAACATGGATTTGGATCTACCTGTAGTCGGTACAACTGCGGGCCCAACTTATGCAACACAGATTAACCAAGCATTTACTGACATAGATGCTCATGATCATACCTCGGGTAAGGGTGTTCAAATTCCTACTTCGGGATTAAACATCAATGCCTCACTTCAATTTAACTCTAACGCTGCAACAGAACTGACTTTTATTGGGTTAGAATCTCAAGGAAGTGCTCCTTCTACAAATCTATCTGTTTACGTAGATAACTCCAACGACTTATATTACAAGAACAGCTCAGGTACTTCAGTACAAATCACCAATGGTGGCTCTCTAGCTTCTGCTGGTTCTGGTGTCATGACATACAGTGCTATTGCTTCATACCCTTACACAGTAACTACAGGGGACGCTCAGAAGGTCTTAGGGATCACTACAACCGCTGCGAGGGCCATAGCATTACCGGCCGCTGTAAACGTTATGTGGGTTGAGTTAAAGGACGTTACAGGTGATGCTTCAAATTACAATATTACGATTACACCCAATGGATCTGATACGATTGATGGGGCCGCTAACCATGTTATGAATGAAGACTTTGGTGCTAGGGTGTTAATGTCAGATGGTGTCAGTGCTTGGTTTATTGTATGATATTAGGAGGATAACCCAATGACTCTAAGAAAAAAAATGGTTGACCTTCCATTTATCGATGGCATCAATCAAAAAATATCCCAGAAGCTATTATTAGCCCCAAATTTATTAGAACTAGAAAATGGTCGTTACCTAAAAGAAGGTAAAATATCAAAACGTTATGGTTATACAAACCTTGGTCAAGAGGTTAACACTGGAACATTGAATACCCCCGCTGCAATTGAATCAATTCGAGATGAGCTATTAATGGCATCAGCTGATTCCCTTTATACATATGCAGCTAAAGACTCCACTTGGTACAAAAAAGGCGAATTATCCTCAGGACGTACGGAAATATCTCAAGTTTCCGGTTCACCTACCACGGCTAAAAATATTGATGTAATGTCAAAAAATGGTATCCGTTGCGTGGTTTGGGCTGAAGATCAATATTACTACTCGGTAATAGATGAAAATACAGGCTCTGCAATCGTAGATAAAGCAGTACTTTATGCAACGGTTAGTGGTACTTCTCCAAGACTAATAGCAACACAAAGTGATATTTTCATTTTGTATAATGATACAGGAACCAATTTAGTTTATGTCCAAGTCCCTACTACTAACCCTTCAGCTACTACTACTGGGAATCTTTTTACTGATTTGCATAGTAATGGCTCATTTGATGCCGTTGGGACTGATACTCATTTCTATGTCTTATATCGGGTCGATAGTACATCAAATTGTGACTATGCTAGGGTAATCCCATCAACGCTTACAGCGGATTTAACTCAGACCATAACTGGGGCCGATCCGTCAAGTTCAAAAGAATTATGCTTATATTCTTACTTCTCAACAAGTGAAAATAAAACCATAATAAATTTAGCTTATCCTGTTAGTAGTGCATTAAAAGCGCACGCTACTGATGTTGTTTTGACATTCCTATATTCTGCGCAATCTATAACAACTGCGGGTACTTGGGGCCAGATTACAATCGGTCAATCTAATTCTGATGGCTCTGAAGTTAAATATTTCATGACTACTAGTGCTGCTTCTGCATCTGACGATTACGTTAGAGAAAGTACTGTTGACACTGATGGTAACGTATCCGGTGAAGGCGTGTTTATGCGAAGTGTAAGCATAGCATCTAAAGTCCTATACAAAGATGGTGTAGGGTATTTTAACGTAGTTCATTCAAGTGATCTACAATCTACTTATTTTACTGTAACTTCTGATGGTAAGGTCGTAGCTAAATTTACGGCTGGCCAATCAGGTGATGAATCCTTAATACATCGGCCCTCAAACTTTGCGCTCACCTCGACTGCTAATACCTATGTATGTGGGGTACTTAAAAAAGGTAGGATCATTTCCGGTAGTGGCGCTACCTTGTACGCTGTATTAAACCCTTATTTCGGTACTTTAGAGTTAAGTGGAGCCAAATCCTTCACTTCAACCAAAGTCAATGACGATTTTTTGATCGGTGGTGGTATCTTAAGATCCTACGATGGTCAATCCGCCACCGAATATGGATTTCACCTATATCCTGAAGGAGTTACAGTTGGCGAAACCACGGGTGGATCATTACCTACTACGACAGGCCCATACTCCTTTCAGGTCATATATGAGTGGACTGACGCTCGTGGTGTTCGTTTCCAAAGTGCCCCCTCTATCGCTGTAACTCATACTTTAACGGCATCAAATGATAGAATACAAATAACTGTACCTTCACTTAGGATTACAGATAAATCCGGTGATACGGCATTGACAAGTAGGGCACCAGTTAAAATCAGAGTATTTATGACTGACGCTAGTGAAACGGTTCACCATTTTGCAGCTGAAACCGATAACCCAGATATTACAACTACTGATTCTGTAACGATAAATATTGACACAGTGGCGGCACCAAGCGCAGAATTACTTTATACCACAGGTGGGGTAATCGAAAATATTGCGGCCCCTTCCCATAGATATCTATTTACCCATGATAACAGAATCATTTTAGTAGGTACTGAAAACCCTAATCAAATTCGATTTGGTAAAGATATTAAGCCTTTAACAGGTGTTGGGTTCAATGAAGATTTTAGTATTAACCTTGACCCTCTTGGGGGCAAAATAATCAGCGGCGCTTCAATGGATAATTATATGATTATCTTTAAAGAATCCGCTACTTATGCTATTGCTGGAGCTGGGCCTAATGATCTAGGTATTGGTAGCACTTACTCTGCACCACAATTAATCTCATCAGATATAGGATGTAAAGATCTAAAGTCAATAGTACAAACGCCAGATGGGTTAATTCTTAAGACTAATAAAGGCATCTATCTTTTAAGTAGATCATTGAAATACGCTTACATAGGTGCAAATGTCGAGGACTTTAATTCATCAGAAGTTATATCATCAGATATACTTAAAGATTCTAATGAGATTCGTTTTGTTACGGATAACAATATAACTTTAGTATACAATTACTACTTTGATCGTTGGAGTACATTTACAACTCCGGGGGCCTTAGATGCAACAACTTGGCAAGATTCTAAATATGTGTACCTTACTAGCACAAAGGTTATGCAAGAAGATTCCACTACGTATTTAGATGATGGTTCATATGTAAGAACTAAGATTAGAACAGGATGGATAAAACTCTCAACTATGCAAGGGTACCAAAGAGTCTATCGAGCGGCTCTAATAGGTGAATATCATACGAATCATATATTTCAGGTTAAGCAATATTACAACTATTCCGATATAGTTAAAGGTACCACTAGTATCACAGCTAATACGCTAGTGAATACTGCAACCTTTGGGGATTCTGCAACTTTTGGAGATGATGATTATTTTGGTGGTTCTGAAAACGATGAAGTTTATCAAACTAGAATACACCTCTCTCAACAAAAATGCGAATCTATTAGCTTTGAAATTATTGACTCAATTCAAGGCTCTAATATCGGTCAAGGCTTTAGCTTAGAAGGCTTATCACTACAAGTTGGTGGAAAAGCAGGAATTTTCAAATCAAGTACTACGAGGACTAAATAATGGGATGGCTGGACGAAACATACAAATCTACAACAAAGAAAACTAATAGTTACCTAGACCCGATAAAAAAGAAGGTCGGAGCGACTACTGGATCAATAAAAAACTCACATACCGAGTTAAAAAATAAGTTTGAAAAATCACCTAAGGATGTTCTACTAAACCCAGAATGGCAATCCCGACACGCAACTGAAACTGTAGAAAAAGCGGTTACTGGCGATAAAAAATTAACCCATCAATTCGGTAAAGCATTTGGTGGGAAAACAGCTGAAGATAGACTTGCTGGAGCGATTAAAGGTGGTACTACAGGCGCAGCTGCTGGCTCATATTTTGGGCCTATCGGGTCTGTTGTTGGTGGTATTGGTGGTGCTATTGTTGGTGGGGCGACCGGTTCAGAAGCAATAAATAAGGGTATGAGTGGTAAACCTGTTGTAGGTAAAACTGGTGGTGGTGGTGGTGGTGGCCCAACCGGTAAAGGTAATATTGATCCAGCTGTTATAGAAGCTATAAAAACTGGTGGTGCGCCTGGAACTGGTAGTGCGCCTGGAGATACTACGCCCGGATCATTACCCGCGACTCCCGCAGCGGCATTTCAAGGATATAATCCTACAGGAATATCTGTTGACCCAATTAAAGCGCTAAAAGCAAAAGCTGTAGCCGATATGAAATCACCTGATCCAATAGTAGCAGCTAAAGCCGCGAAGGTATTAGGTATTAATCCTGCGTCTTTACCTCAAGTTCAAGCTGAAATGGTCAAATTAGGTGACAAGTCTGAATTCTTACAGGGACAACGAGATTTAGTAAAAATATTGCAAGGACGAGTAGCCGGAACAGCTGGCCCTAGTCTAGCAGAATTACAGCTGAAAAAAGCGCAACAAGACATGATTAATCAAATGGCGGCTCAAGCTGGCTCAATGTCTGGAAGGGCTTTACCAGCGGCTCAACGTCAATTGATGCAAGCCCAACAGCAATCAGGTCAACAGTTAGCTATGGATGCTGCAATATTACGCGCTCAAGAGCAAAAAACAGCTGAAGAAACATTATCTGGGGCACTAGGTCAATATCGAGGTCAAGATATAGAACGTACGGGATTACAATTAGACGCGGATATAGCCGATCAAACGGCTGCACTTAAAGCGGATACACTAAACCAAGACGCGACATTAAGAGCATTAATGGCTAATATGGATACCGAAACCAAAATAGCATTAGGTAACCTAGATGCTGAGACTAAGGCGCTGATAGCTAACCAAGATGTAGACCTTAAAACTAAGATGGCTAACCTAACCAAAAATACTGACTTATCTGTAGCGGAACTTGTCGAAGCTACAAAGGTACTAACAGGAAATCAAACAACAGAATTAGAGATAGCTAAATACGATGAAGACCAGAAATATAAAGCCGCTAAATTAGCAGAAGACATTAAAATTGCTGAGGAAGGTATTAGAATAAAAGAAGAAACTCTAGCACAAAGTGAAAAGGATTCAATTAGAACAAATTTGACAAATTTAGCAATCGGTGACATGAAAGGTACTCAAGCCAAAGAGGCAAGAGATGATGAGCTTAGGAACGATCTTACCGGTGAAATACTGAAAGGCGCGGGTCAATTGGGGGCTGAATGGTATAACAGTGATAGCGACGGTGAAGATTTTAACGTTGACGATGAATTACTTAATCAAGCTATAAGCGAGGGTTACTAATATGGCTAGTTTTGATACCGGGTTAAATACCGGATTTATAGAAGACGAAGAAGAAAAAAAGAAACAAGCTAATGTTAAGCGCATTAAAGACTTTGATGCTAGAGAGGTTGAAGAAGAACAAGCTGGGTTTAAACATGAAATAGCCGCTGAACAAGCTGAGGAAGAATCCGATAAGGCATTCTCTGAAAACTTAGACAAACAACTCGATAAAGATCTTCGCGGGGGGCTTGAAATAGAGGGCCTAGAAGACGAGATTATTACACCTAGGAAAGCGGTTAGAACTAAGGATAGGTCTATAACTTCAACGGATAGGACAGGCATTAACGCTACTGAAGCCCAACAAGACAAAGTACTACAATCTCAAAAAACGTCATTAGAGCAGCTATCTCAACTGGATTCGGAACAATCTCAATTATCTCAACAAATTATCGACCAGCATAATATAGAGGTAAATACCTTAAATCAAAGGAAGATAGAAGAGAAAGAAAAATATAATAATGAAGTCCAAAAAGAAATGGATTACATTGAGCAAACGCGCGAGAGATTAGCTAATACTCCACCTAAATCATTTTGGGCTAATAAAGATACCGACGATAAATTAGCTATGGGCCTTGCGGTACTAGTAAGCTCTATAGGTGCTGGTATGACAAGTAGTAGGGCCGATTCAGGTACAGATCTTCTAAGTGGAATTATCGCTAGAGATTTAGAACAAAAAGAAAAACATCTTAATAGACAGATTGTCGCATTAGATAAACGTGAATTGAGTATGGATCGAAAAGCCGACCTACATTCTAGGTTACTAGGTGAATTTGATGTTCACATTGAACAATCACTTAGTATCATGAAACAAAAAATCGATAAAGTCATAAATACTACTAATGATAAAAAACGGATAGTGGTATTACAACAGCAAAAAGATATACTTGACAAAGAAATGCTAGACGCTCGATTAGACACGGAGAAAAATGTAGCTACTAAGGTAGTTGAAAAATTTAAAGTATTTGATACGGTGGAAACTGAAGATCCACAATCACCTGAGGAAGGTCAAGCGGCCTTAGCTGAATGGTATGGTGAAGATTACCAACCATCGGCCAAATATCAAGCTGACTCAAACGCGTTCCTAATAATGAATACTAAAAAGGCTAAAGATGCTGAAATGATTGAAAAAAGCTTAACCCCTGACGAATTTGCGCGTATGAAAGGTGGGTTAAAACAGATCATGACTATTGAGGGGCTTGGCGAAATAAATACACTGAATGGATTTATTAACGCGGTTCAAGAGCAAACTGGGTCAACCCCAGAAGAGATTATGGCAAAAGCTTTAGGTCCGAAAGGGGGCCGCTGGTGGCGCGCGGTTGGGGAAATGTCAAATGACCAAGCTAGGAGTGTTTCCGGTTCAGCGGTCAAACAATCAGAATATGCAGTAGAATTAAAAAAGATTATACCTGGATATACGGATACTTATGAAGATCGCTTTGTTGGTGCGAATAATAGACGACGATTATTAAAGGCTCATAAAGCCTCTTCAGGTAATCCTAAACTACTATATTTTCAAAAAAGAAAAGGTAGTAAAAAGAAGGGTAAAAAATGAACCCAGAAATCTTAGCTGCAATATTTTCTCTAAGTAAAATTATAGGTTTATCTAAATTTACCGTTAAAAAATCAGACGTAGTTAAAGCTACCAATTTTGAGAAAGAGTTAAAGAAACAGACCTTAGATATCCTAAAGGGTAAAGAACTGACTCAACCAACTACGGTTAAGCTGTCCGAAATAGAATCTATCATTGAGAAAATAAAAGATCTCTCAGTAGAAGAACGCTTAAAGACATTAGCCCCATCCGCTGATGTAGGTTTGATAAGCCCTATGAATGAAGTGCTAACTTACCTACAACAAACCATACCTGAAACTGAAGGTGCATCAGATCTTGCTAGGTATACTTGGAAATGTAGGGTAGTCGATAACCCTTTATGGATATTACATTTAATCAGTGGTTCACAATTAACTCCATTGGATGTAGGATGTTTAGAAAGAGTTTATCCTGACATTTATCAAGCTATGATAACCAGCTTTATGAATAATCTAGTTGAAGAAATGATTGAAATTAATTCATTAGGTAGGCCGCTAAAAATGATGTTAGCAATACTACTTAAAACCCCAATTTTAGATGAGGTAACAGTTAAAGCCTACAGCGTATCGGACAATGTTAAAGCCACGGATCTTAAAATACAATGAAAACATGTAGTAAATGTGAAATTGAAAAACCGCTAGACCGGTTCACAAAACGGGCGAGCAGTAAAGATGGGCTGCGAGGGGTATGTAAGGAGTGTAAAAAACTCACCTTTAAAAAGTGGGTTGAAAGTAATCCCAATTATCGAGTAGAGCGGGATAAAAAATATAGAGAGGATAATAAAGAAAAGCTAAGACTTAGGCAAGCGGAATTCCGTAAAAATAACCCTGAGTCAAGGAGAAAAAGCAACCAAAAATGGAACAAAAACAACCCAGAACAGACGAGAATGACCGCAGCTAAACGTAGAGCTAGAAAATTAAATGCTACTCCTCATTGGTTAACTGAACAAGACCATAAAGACATAACTAAAAAATATGCTTATGCAACCTATTTAACTAATTTAACAGGGGAAGACTGGCACGTTGATCATATTCACCCATTACAAGGTGAAAATATTTGTGGGTTACATCACCCGGATAATTTGCAAGTAATCCCGGCAACAGAAAATTTAACTAAATCAAACAAGTACGAGGTACAATAATATGTCATATCACCCACCTAATTCGAAATTTAATGCCCCAATCTTTACGGCCCCAATTCTTGGTACACCCGCATCTGGTACATTAACAAATTGTACAAATTTACCCATATCAACTGGGGTATCAGGTCTAGGTAGTGGGATTGCTACATGGTTAGCTACACCATCTTCTGCTAATTTAGCTAGTGCTGTCACTGATGAAACTGGCTCAGGTGCATTAGTATTTGGTACTTCACCTACTCTTGTAACACCCGCTCTAGGAACTCCTTCAGCTTTAGTACTCACCAATGCTACTGGACTACCACTAACAACAGGTGTAACTGGCGTATTACCAATAGCAAATGGTGGTACTAACGGTGCAACAGCAACAGCTGGTTTCGATAATCTTTCACCCACAACAACTAAGGGTGATG
>CAACVF010000035.1_pt1 | contig 26603 bp, 39 predicted proteins | sample 2381781 | NCBI WGS metagenome assembly CAACVF01 (sample SAMEA5211967, study PRJEB30684) | marine metagenome | biome: Marine; feature: Epipelagic; material: Water | collected 2015-10-15 | depth 60 m | reverse complement strand
TGGTATAAGTTGGCGTACGTGTACAGAACGTGTTGGGTCAAATTTATAACCTGGTACGCGGTCAGCTGGTATAACTTCGCCTGTAAAATCGGCGCCTGTAGTCATATCGGCCTTCACTTCGAAGCGTGCTGCTTTAGTCATTCCATTACGCATAGCGTCAATAGCACCGCCTTCGATAGCTTCGTTTAAAGCACCTTTAAAAGATAAAGCTTTTCCAGCTTCAAAGTTCTTTTTATTAGATACTTCTAACGCGTCGATACGTTCGTTAAACTTAGTTGTTAGTGTAGAAATTTCAGACTTTAACATTTCGTCTGCTTTTCCGTTAGCGCTTTCTAGCGCTTGTCCGTAAGCCTTTTCCAATTTAGCGTCGATTACGTCGCCTAATTGGTCTAGGTGTTTTTTGGTATTATCTTCCATTAGAGAAAATTAAAAAAGTTAGTTGTTAAATTTATTTATTAAATACTCGAAAACCTCTTGGCTGTCTTCTACTGGCTGCGTGTCTGTAGACGGCGCAGTAGCTGTCGCGAATAAACCTTTAAGTTTTAGTAGTTCGGCTTCGATACAGTAGCCCATTTCGTCGCTTATATCGCCTTTGCGTACAAGCTTAGCTAGTGCATCGTATCTTTTTAAAATGTTTTCCTGGGCTTTTTCGCCTTTAACGTCTAGTATTTTAGCTTGGTCGTTAGCCGCTAGTGTTACGGCGCTTACTTCGTATAGCTTTACTTCCGTTATTTCGCGGTAGTCCATTTTGTTTTCTTTTTGCATTGGTAAAATACCTACGCTGTTTTCGGTAATTACGCCAGCCTTCATTAGTTCTATTACGTCGTTACCTAGCGTAGTCTTGGCTATTTCAGCTGTAAACATTAAACCCTTGTCGTCTTCTACTAGTTCTACCATTTTACCTAGTGGCTGCGCCATATTGTGCTGGTATAAGTATTTAACGCGGTGTCCGTTTTCTTTAATAGTCTTAGCGTATGCACCTGGGCGTATAATATCGCTGTCGCTGTCTTTATTATTAAAGTAGCTAGCGTACCCTTTTACAATACCTTTTTTTTCGTCAGCGTCTACTAGTTCGCCTAGTGGCGCGCTTTTAAATAAAATACTCATATTAGAATAATTTGTACAAATTTACGATTTTTTAATTAGTGTTACTTCGCCGCCGTCGTCTACATTTATACCAGCGTCTACGTATTCTAGCACTAGGTTTTCTTTTAATGCTTTTTCTAGTAGTTCTACTAGTTCGTCTTCCCCTAGCATATATAAATAAGCTTCTGGGTGTTCTAGTTCTGGGTGTAGTTCTACGTATTTATTTATAAGTTTTAATGCTTTTTCCATTATATATTATCTATTAGTTCTTGCCATATTTTTATAGTGTCGTCGTATATCTTTGGAAACATAGCCTTAAATACTGGGTTGCCGTTGTAATAGTTTTCCGATATATGCGCTAAAAATTCTGCGTGCTGTCCCTGTATGCGGCGGCGTGTGTAATAGCTTTTACCGTGTCCACGTCCTACAGCTTCTTTAGTAAGCGCCCCAAAAAAGTCTTGTACGTCCCCAAAGTTTTCTTGAAATTCTCTATCTGTTAGATTAGGAAATTTTTTACGTAGTTCTTGTGTTTCTTTAGAATAAAAATTTAATTTTTCGCGTAGTGGGTTTTGTATATCCATACGTCGCTGTCCTCTAAAACCTACGCCAGCTTCTTTTTGTAGTCGCTTAAAGTTTTTAACTACTATAGGGTCACTAGCCATACCATACTGCACCCAGCGCTGTTGGTTATGTATAGCGTGTCCGAATTCGTGCGCTATTACGCCTTTGGTTTGTGGCGCACCTTTTGGGTAGCGTTTATTATTTATATTGATAAAATTGTTTTGGTGGTAGCTACCTCTCGTACTTAAACCTATTTTAACTTCTTGTTTAAGTAGTTTAACAAATTCTAAATTACCTACCACGTAACCTTCTTTTTCTATTTTGTCTAACTGCTGCCAGGTGGTATAGCCTGGGTGTTCTGTACGTTCTAAGTAGTCGCCTATTGGTTCGCCTTTGCCTTGGTCTGGTCCGCTGTACCTTGGCTTAGGTTTTGGTTTTGGTGCGCCTATAGTTGCTGCTATACTAGCTACGTCTGCTGCTGTTAGTCCACCTGTTAGGTTTTCGCCAGCTAACTGTACGCCTATATTTTCTAAACCTTCTACGGCTACAGCGTCTTCTATAGGTACTGGTATAGCGGCGCATCTACAATTCACTACGTTACTAGCGCTACCGCGTCTGTCGCCTGGTTGCATTAGTTCTTCGCCTTGCACTATAAAGGGCTGGTCGTATGGTACTGTCTGTCCGTCTGCTGCCCTATGGCTTGCGCGTTCGCGTCCGTCTAGTGCTGTAGACCATTCCTTTTGTAGCTGGTCCGCTGGGAATATAGTAGTAGCGCTTTCTAGTATAGCCTTATTACTTATAGCAGTAGTTTCTGTACGTATAAAGCGTTCAGCTTGGTATTGACTATAGCCGTCGAATTGGCGCCGTAATATACGCGCTTGTTCAGCTGCGCCTAGCGCTTGAAATTCTGGGTCGCGTGTTAGTTTAGTTGTAAGGGCTATAAGTGTTTTTAGTGCTGTACCCTGTACTAGTGTTACGTTTGTATTTGCTACCGCAGCGCCATAGCTAGCAAAACTTGTACGCCATTGGTTCTGGTATTGGTCGGCGCTTTGCTTCTTTACAAACTTCTTATAGTTCTTAAAATACCAGTTCGCAAAGTGTAGCCCTGTTTCTTCGTAGTATTCTTCGTAGAATTTAGACAAAAAAGCTACAGGAAATAAGCCCTGTACTACTATACGCCCTTCGTCTACAAACTGCTGGACGCCTTTAGCGTATTCAGCGTTATACCACTTACGTAGTTTAGCTATATACTGGCGTTCCATTTTACCGCGTTCACGTTCTACGGACGTTTGCCAGACTTGCTTAAACTGTTTACTTAGCAGTTGTTTAGGCATTGTCTTCTAGTTCGGCTAGCTTCTTATTTGCATATACTCGCATAGCTTCGCCGCCCCATAAGTTGTAAGCTACAAAACCGTTATCTAGCCAGGGTTCGTCTTTTAGTTTGTCGTCTACAGTACTATACGTTTTGGCGCGTTCTAAATAGCTTCTAGTGCGTTTTAAAACATCTAGGCTAATTGGTTCGCGGCTGCTTAATTGCTGCGCCCTAGCAAGCCCTACGTTAGTCCCAGCGGTTACTACGTCCCTACCGTATTTTTCTATCCAGCCTAGCATACGCTTAGCGTTGTTAGTAGCTGCCTGTGGGTAGTCGTCGTAGCTTTCTGCTTTGCTAGTTTCTTTACTGCTTTCTGGGTGTTCTTCTGGTAGTAAGTCTGTATCGTGTTTACCGCCTTTAAACTTACCATTTTTAAGCGCATATAAATAACTATTTACGCGCGCCATAGCCCACTGTTCTGGGCTTTGTACTGTTGGTCTTACGCTTTGTGGGTTAGTTCTATAAGCGCCTACACCGCGTTTATATACTTCGTATAGTGTACCTACAGTAGTACGCTTGCTTTCGTCGTCGCCTACTTCTTCGTTATGGTCGTTAGTTTTTTTTTCTAGTGCAGCGTTTAGCCTGTCGCTTATTTCTTTGTCTTTGATTTCAGCTATAGCCGTTTCGTATTCTGCGTGGGTGTCGAAGGGCATATATACAGTTTCGCCGTCAAAGGTGTGCTGGTGTGTACCACTGCCGCCTAGTTCTTCGGCGCGTGCTTGGGCTTCTTCTTCTGTAGTATATACGTCTGTCATTCCTGGTACTTCGGCTTTAACTTCGATATTATACAGCGCTTCTTTGATTAGCCTTTTTTCTTCTTCTATATCTACAGCCATTGGCGCTGGTTCTGGTATTTCTATATCCTGGTTACTTACAGGCAGTAGGTTACTAGGTATATAGTAGTCGTCCATAGCTGGCGTGTCTTCGTCCTTACCGTAATTCATAACGGCGCGTTTTTCGTTTGGTGTTACCCACCAGGCAGCGCTAAGCTGTTGTACTACTTTGTCGTTTTCCTCTTGCAGTTCTGGTATACTTGTAAAGTCAAAGTCTAGGTATAGGTTGTCGCCGTACATTGGTACAAGCCAGCGGTTCAGTTCGTCGCGTAGTTTTACTAGTTCTGGTATTACAGCGTTTTGGTATAAAGCCTTTTTAGCTTCCTTCATATTGTTATACGTGCTGGCTTCTGTATTGTTTAGCAGCTGTACGGGTACGTTAAATATGTTACAAATATCTTTTATAGACGCGTTGTACTGTTCTATTAGTGAAACGTCCGCAGCGTTTAATCCAAAGTTTACCCAGCTAAGTTTCTTAGGCGTTATAATAACGTCGCCGCCGTTGTTACTACCTTGGTACTGCTGTCTAAATTTGTCCTTTAACTGTTGCGCCTGTACTTCGTTTAGGTCGCCTTCTTCGGACATTAGTACACCCCTAGCGGTCTGGTTCTGTAGATATTTAACCCCTGTAGTAACAGCTTCGTTATTTGTTGTTAAACTTCTAAGACCAGCGCGTAGTGGGCTTTGACCGTATAAGTGGCTGCCTGTACCGTCGTAGTATGGGTTAAAGTCTTTTATATGTAGTACGCAGTCCGCTGGCATAGCGTAGTTACCGTTGTATTCTATACGGTATTCCTTTACTGGCTGCATTATACCATTAGATACTATTTCTACCACTTGACTAGGTAGTACATATAGTTCGGTATATTTGCCTTGGTTTGGTCCGTTGTCTGGACCTATACCGTAAACGTAACGGTTACCAGTTAGTTTACCAAAGGCTATTAGTTCAGTTAGCCAGCTGTTATAAGACTGCGCCGCGTTTGGTCTGTCTAGCAGTTGGTGTAGTGCGGTGTCTTTAACTTCTACTAGCGCGTTCTTCTGTAGCATCTTAGCTTGATACATAGTACTGCTATCTAGCGTGCCGCTTGTTAGCGCCTTATAACGTTTTAGGTCGTTATCGCTTTGTTTTTCGTACACTTGGAAGGGTATAGTAGTAGCCGCCTTAGTAATAATGTTTACCAGCGAATATACTGTAGCGTTCTTACGGTAGCCTTCGTCTATATAGCTTCTGTCGTTTTCTGGGTTCCATAGTATACTTTCGCCTAAGTACTGATATATAGCGCGGTTATATTCTGCTGCTGTCTGCTGGGCGTTCTTTGTTATTAACTTTGAAATTCTGTCTAAAAGGCTAGCCATACTTAATTTTTTACAAATTTACTATTTTTAAATTACAAAAAAGTCGTTACGGTTCTTATATAAACTATATGTGCTATATCGAAGACTATCGCATAGGTGGTTATGCTTATCTATTGGTGTGTTTATTACCGTACCGTCCTTTAACTGCTGCCAGTAATAGTTCTGCTGTTCCTTTATTAGGTTAGTACTTTCCTGGCTTATTATTATGTCGAATTCCTTTAGTAGACTTATACCAGCGGTTATACTACCAGCGCCCTTTACAGCTGGCTTAGCTAGGCAGTCCATTTGTTTAAGTTCTACTATACTTTTAGGTTCTGCGCTATCGCAAAACATTAGCGTATGGTTTAACCCTTGCGCCTTTAGAAAGTCTGCTATGTCGCGGTTAGTGTAGCCTGTCTTGTATAGTAGTTCGTGTACATATAGCTTATTACCCTTCTTAGCTACTTTAAGTATAGCTGTAGGGTCATTCGTAAAGCCAAAGTCTAGCCCTAGGTGGTAGTCCAGGTCTGGGAAGTCAGCGTATGGTATCTGGGTCCAGTTCTGGAATATCTGGCGGCTACTAAATACAGCGCGCTGCCCTTCGCCAAAGACGCGCCAATAGTCTGGGTCGCGTTCTCTTAGTAGTTCTATTTCGCGTACTAGTTCTTCTGGTAGAAAGTTGTTATCCTTATAGGTTGTTATCCAGGTTTCGACGTCGTCGCGTTCTATATCTATTAGTTCAGTATAAAGCCAGTGTACAGGGTCCGAAGGGTTAAAGTCTATTATTAGCTGTTCTGTTGTACGCATATTCAGCTGCCTAAAGTCTTCGTAGTGTAGTTCGTTAGCTTCGTTTATAAAGCATATAGCGCGCTTTCTACCGCGTATCTTTTGTGGTTCGTCTACAGACAAAAAAGAAATAGTACAGCCGTTATACGTAAAGGTGTTTTCGCTTTTGTTATGTACGCCTTTGTAGTAGATACCTAGGCGCTGTAGTATGCCTATTAGGTCGCGCTGTACAGACCCTTTAATAGCTGGTAGCGTTTTACGTACTATATCAATAGTTAGCGGCTTCTTAGCTGTTGTTATACGGTATACTAGGTATTGACATATAGCGTAAGTCTTACCGCTTCTAGTACCGCCCTGGTGTATCTTTATTCTAGCGTTGCTGTTTAGGGTTTGGTAAAATTGTATATTACAGCTTTCGCTTATTTTTTGTCTGCTGGCTTCCATTCAATTAGCTTGCTTTCTATACTACCGTCGTGGGCTATCTCTTGGCGTTCTATATAGCCGCGCTTCTTACCTTTTGTTTTTAGGTAGAATATAATAGCCGTAGGGTTTTCGTCCCTTATAAGGCTATGTAGTTTACTTTCTGCAAAGTCCAGGGCTACGTTGCCTATATCGTCTACAGCGTCTTTAAAGGCTTTGTCTTTAGCTATCCAGTCGTAATAGGTGCGCCTAGTTATACCAGCTTGTTTACAGGCAGTAGTTACTACGCCTAGGCTTTTTTCTAAGGCTTCTAGTAGTGCAGTTTTTTTAGGTGTAAGTTTTTGTATAGCCATATTGCAAAAGTACATAAAAACGCCGTAAACTAATAACCATAAAAAAACCCACCATATTGGTGGGCTTGTTACTACAGCTGTTTTAGTATCCGTTGGGCTTTGGTTATTATATTCCGCTGCCGTAGTAGTTCGTCGTTTAGCCTGTCTACTTCTGCTTCTAGCTTAGCTATACGTTCTGTAGCTTTATCTAGTTCCTTTTTACGCGTTTTTAGATAGCTAAATACTGGAAAATTTACGTTTTGCATTGTTTCTGTTTTTAGTGTTAAATTCCGTAGTACATACTGTCTTCGCAGCAGCTGCAAATACCTTCGTTACAGTCTTCTTTAGCGGCTTGCGCTTTTTCCTGTTCAAAGATAGCGTCGTATATAGCTTGTCCTTTCCTACTGTAGCCGTCCCAGCCGTTTAGCTGTTGGTGTAGTGGTTTCTGCGCCTTAGGCTTGTTAAACCAGTCCTGTTGATATAACCAGTTTTGGTACCATTGTGGCGTGTCCTGTAGTTTATCGCCTTTGAATTTTCCGAATTTAAGTATCATATTTCTGTTTTTAGTGTTATTTAAAAGGGGGTTTTTACACCCCCTGTTTTTTTTATTTATATTATTTCTAAATCGTAAACTGATTTGTTTAATTTATTACATTGCTGTAATAATTGACTTGCTATAAAAGTTATTTCTGTACTAGGTAATTTATTTCCCGACTTTCTTAATTTGTCTTCTATGTAGTTTAATTTAAATTCTGTTTTCATTTTATTTATAATTTGTTTAACAGTACAAATGTACACAAAAAATCTATACTTGCAAATTAATCTTAAACTATTTTAGTTTTACAGGTTAAATTTTTTCTATAAATCAAAAAAAAACCCACCGTATTGGTGGGCTTTGTAGCGTGGGTACTTTTAGCATATTAGAAGACGTCATACCCAGAACGCCAGGATTGTATTTACTGAATAAATTTATAAAGTTTAATCGTTTAAAGTGGCTGCCCTAAAGGAACACTAACGTCGTCCGTAGACTACAGTATATCTACTGATTAGCTTGAAACTCTAGGAAAAGCACGTCTGCCTTACTTCTATCTTTATACCACAGTAAGAACCACAGTTGCAAATACTTTACCTTGCTTTTAAGTCGTTTTATTTTAAAGAACGTTGTAATTGTTATTTAATTACTCAGCAAATATGCAAACTAATTTTAAACTATGCAAATGTATTTTAAACTTTTTTTAAGTTTTTTTAGTTTTACAGGTTAGCTATTCTACTTTTAGACCAAACTTTATTTTGATTTGTGTACGCAGTAAACCGTTTTCGGCTTCCAGTTGTATAACCCTTTGGTATAGTTCAGACTTTTCTAGTTTAAGCCGTTCTAAGTCCCTTTTTAATAGTATATCTGGTTTCGACATTTGCTATAAATCAGTATACCAGCCTATAGTTACGCCGAATAAAAAGCATAAAAACTGTAGCTGGTGGGTATTGTGGTTAGTTGGTTCTTCGCCGCGTATAAAGCTATCAGTATAAGATACGCCAACAATACAGCCGTATATAGGAAAAAAAGTTAAAAACATAGTATTTATTTATTATATTTTTTATAAAGATAGGTATAAAGTTCCCATATTTTAGCGCTAGCTTCTTTATTATTAGTGTATATATCTGGGCTGCGGACCTTTTTACCGTTGTCTTCTATTACTATACCTAGCCCTTTACGCGTTGCTACTATATATATTTTTATACCGTTTTTTAGCGCCCAGGACATAGCCTGGTGTTGGTCTGTATTCATTATGTTAATTTATGTTAGTTTATGTTATATATGTTATATACTAGTCCCAGGGTACGTTAGTGTCTTTTATTACTTCAAATGTCTTACTAGCTTTACCTATAGGCTTATATACGCCGCCATTATGGAAGTCTGGCGCTAAGTCAAACTGTCCCAGCTGTCCGTTTTCTTTACGTTTTATTTTTTCTACATATATCGTAACTAGGTCGCTTTTGTATTCTGTCTTTTGACCTACAGACCTAAAACAGACTAGACCGTTATAAGCCTTATTATAGAAGTCTGCGCTGCCGCTAATATCGTACAGGTTAGGCTTTTTAAATACGCCGTTATCGCTTTCTATTTTTCTAGGGTGTGCTACTAGGAATAGGTGGGTGTTTGTCTGCTGGCAAAACTGCGTTATTTCACTTAGTAGCTTACCTATGTAGGTAAAATCGCGCTGGGCGCTGTGGTCCAGCATATTCCAGGGGTCAATTACTAGCACGTTTACGCCCTTTTGGAATACTAGCTGTCTAAAGGCATCTAGTATACCTTTCAAAGTTAAATTTTCTAGGTCAATTTTTATCCAGTAAAAATGTTCTTCTATAAAGTCTTTTGTATTATTTAGGTCGTCTGTATTACAGCTTTTACCGTTTAATTTGTCTGCTATGCGCTTTATATGCCCTTCGTATGGGTAGCTTTCTGGGCTAAACATAGCGCAGCGAAAATTATATTTAGTAGCTATATTCACTAAAACCTGGTCTATAAAGTCAGACTTACCGCTATTAGGTATTCCAGTTACTACCGTCCATTCGCCGAACGCCATATTAAAATAGTTATCGCTTTCGCCTAGGTTTATACTATAGTTTTTTATACCGTTTTCGTTATAATTTAGTACGTTATTCCATATATTATTTAAGTTTAGTACGCCTTCTAGTGGGAAGTTCTTAGCGTCGCTTATAATTTGCCGTAAGGTTTCGCCACCTTTTTGTATTAAAACTTCGTTAGCGTCTTTATAATCGCCGAATTCGACGTATTTACAGCGGTAAGCGCCTAACCTTCTGGCTAATTCGTTGCGTAGCTGTAGCCCTGGCTGGTCGTTATCGGTGCATAGTATTATTTCGTCTTTGTCTTCGAAGTACTTATAGCAGTTGTCTAAGTAGTCTAGCTTCTGGGTTCCTTTACTGGCGCCGTTAGGTACGCTACAAACGCTATACAGACCAGCTTCGTGTAGGCTTAGCGCGTCCATTTCGCCTTCTACTATATAGCAGCGCTTTTTATCTTTTAGGTTGTCTACGCCGTAAAAAATAAGTTCAGCGCCAGATACCATTTTAAAGTTTTTTTCTGCGTCGCGGTATTTTACGTTTATTAGTTCGCCTTCCCTAAAATAATTAAAGTTAATCGTACGGCGTTTTTTCTGTACCTGTGGTATGTATTCTAGACTTTCGCCTATTTTCCAGTGGACCAGTGTAGGTTCAGTAATAGACCTACCAGCGAACCAGTCTATAATACGGTTATTTAGTTCGGCGTTTACTTTTGGCGGTTTGGTGTATTCCTTTTTAGGCGTAAATTTTACGTTACCAGCATAGCCGCAGTTATGGCAGTTGTATATACCTTCGTCTATATTTACGCTTAGGCATTTGTCGTTTTTATTTTTTCTGGTGTGGCTACATTTTGGGCAAGTTGTTTTAGTTTCGCCGCTGTTAGCCGTTAGGTGTATACCTAGGTCCTGTAGTTTCTGTTTGTATTCCATTTGTTTTTTTCTGTTTCTGTTGTTTCGTTTGCTAACCTACAAAATAATCTAGTGCAAAAATTAGCATTTGTACTGTAATAATATAAATAGCAGTAAAATAAGCAGCAGCTTTTAGTAAAAATTTATGGTTTCTGTTTAACTTCATATCTTAAAGTTTAGTTTTTTATAAGTTAAAATTTATATAAATAACGCTTTACAGCGCTGCTTTTTTCTAGCATCATTACTTCCTTTTCTACTTTATTGTTATCACGAAAAATAGACTGCTTAGGGCTGTTTATAGTCTGGCTTGTGTATTCTATATTATCTAAATCAAATACCCAGCAGCCTTTAAAATCTATTACAGCGTAGTACCGTTTTGGTACATCTACGTCTAGTAGCGCCTGGTATTTATATACTTCCAGCATTTTATCTATATAGGCTTCGCGTCTAAACTTAAATTCTATTATACAGCTGTCGCCGTTCAAGTCTAAGCCCATAGCGTCGTAGTGGCTGTAGTCTTCGCCAGTCCATTTTAAGCGCCAGTCGTCTAGATTTAAAAGAAAAACCAGCTGCTGTTCTAGTAGGTGTATTTTTTCTATACTATTTGCTGTGTGCATAGTCTAGTATTTCTTTATATTCTGCTGGCGTCAAATTCATTCGTAAATTAAAGTCCTGTATTACGCCGTTATTAGTAATAGCTTTTACCATTTTAACGCCGTCTTCTAAATACGGTACTAAGTCTTTAACGCCTTTTAGCTTGTTTAAAGCCGTAGGACGCGTTCTAAGCGCGTTTCGTTCCATAAACCTGTCTACATACCGTATACCATTTTTATCGTTGTTACGTAGCTTTAAAACGCTTAAAAAGTTTTCAGACCAGAATTGGTCCTGTCTTAGTTGTTTACAAACTTCGTAAACTTTACGTAAGTCGTAGCCGTCTATACGCTCTATTCTGTCTAGGCATACTTTCCATTTTTCTATAGTGGCTGGCGTTTTAGGTCTATACCTTTTAGGAAAAAGTTGTACGAAGTGTTGGTAGGCTTTTTCGACATTTTCAGACTTCGTACTAGTATTTCTTTTATTAGTATTATTAATAGATATACTAGTTATAGTATTACTTTGTATCGGATTTTCAGTCGACGGTTTTCCAGTCGACGGTTTTCCAGTAGGCGGTTTTCCAGTCGCTGGTGTGTCTTTTAGTATATAATTATACGCTACTATTTTACCATTCTGGCGCAGCTGTTCACGTTGTAAATAACCTAGGCTTTCTAGTTCAGCTATGGCGCTACGTACAGCGTCGCGTCCGTTTTTAAAGTGGTTTGTAATAAAATTTATAGTTATATCCTGGTCGCTTTTGTGGCTAAATAAATAGCAGTAAAGCCCTGTAGCTTGCTGGCTTATACCTTCGTGTCTAAATATAGCGTTAGGCACTATAGTAAAGTGGTCGAATTTCGACGGTTTAATTATTCTGTTAAGTTTCATTTATTTCGTATTGATTGCATTACTTGTCGTTCACTTATTTATATTTAATACTGTTTTGCATTACTTGTCGTTCACTTATTTATATTTAATACTGTTTTGCATTAGTTATCTTATTCCGTTAGTCCTTTAATCTGGTCGCAAAATGTACGTAATTCACCGAAGTGTCTTATAAAGTCGCTAAACTTTATTCTGTCGTCTTCGTATAGTTCCCATAGTACTTCTACTAATAAGTCGAATTCAATACGCGTCATTTTTCCCACGTATTCGTAGTTAAATTTAAACCCTTCTGGCGCTGTTTGTGTCCAGCGTACCTTCTGGTTTTCTTCGTCAAAATAAACGGCGTTATATATCATTTTTTAAAGTATTTGTCTATGGTTTCTTTACAGTTGTCAAAGTCGTTTAAACAGTGCGCCGACCAGCCATTTTTACCTAGTTCTTCTAGCCATTTTAGCTGCGCTTCTGTTGGTTTATTTCTACCAGCTTTTAGTTCTATTGCTAAGCCTACATAGTCGCCACTAGGTCTAAATACCATAACGTCTGGTATTCCAGCTTTGCCGCCTAAATACTTAAATTTAAACCGTTCAAAAGGCGTGCGCTTACCTTCGTTTGGAATATGCGCCGCTAATACTTCTGGGTATTGCGCTGCTAAATACTGCATAACAGCGTTTTGTAGTTTGTCTTCTGGACCTAAGTATTTGTGGTAGTGGTTGCCCATAAAAAATTATATTACATTCTCGTACTTTAACAGACGGTATTTTATAACCTGGTAGTCTATTTGTAGTTTATTATATTTTTGTACTAGTTGTTCTAGTGTTAGTTCGTCTGTTTTTTCCTTATCTAAAGCCTCTGCTATTTCGTAAAGTTCGTAAAAATTTTCGTCAAGTTTACTATTAAATTTACGCATATAGGGCAATTCAGCTAGCGCGTGCATTACTGTAGCGTGGTTTTTGTCCAAACTTTGCGCTATTTTATTTAAGCTGTAGCGCCCTAAATTTCTACATAAATAGTAGTATAAAGCCCTAGCTTCTATATAAATAGTTTGTCTGCACTTTAAGCCTAAGTCTATACCGTAGAAGTCTTCGACTAATTCCCTGTATTTTTCCATTTTCATAGCCCTAGTATTATAATTCCGTCGTCGTTTCTTTTACCGTCATAGCCTAGCGCTACGTCCGTTTCTTGGTAGTACTTCCAGTCTGCAATAGATTTCTTATATTCCTGTCTACCTTTTTCTATAAGTTCGTCGCTAAGTACATAGTTTTCAACACTATACGGCGCGTTGGTTTCTATTGCTATAAATACTAGTTTATTTACGTTTAGCATATCCATATAGAAAGCCGCCTGTATGTGGTATTTATATTTATATACGTCGCTTAGAAACGCCCTAGGGCTGTTATCCTGGCAAGTTTTAACGTCGCTAATAAACCCAGCTACTTTATTTACGCAGTCTGGGCGTACGCGAACCTTTACGCCTTCATATTCTAAATAGTGGCTTAGTTCCATTTCGCCTAGTACGTGGTCTTTGGCTTGCTGGTTTTTATCTAAGTTTTCTAGTATTGTAAGTATACGTTTATGGTCGGCTTCGTCTAGCACTTCTTTGCCTTCTGCTTTAGCTTGGTGTTCAGCGTATAGTTCTTTGCCAGCTTTAGTACGCCTGTCTATTTTTGGTATTATATGGTAGTCTTTATAAAATTCGTTAGGTTCATATATAGCCGTATGTACAGCAGTTCCGAACGCCATACTAGGCGTGCTTTTGAAGTCTGCATTTAAGTAGTGGTGTACGCTTTTTTTAGCTATCATTTTTAAACCGCTGGCGCTTATATAGTCCTTTTTACTATGGTATTCTGCGTTGGTGTCTTTTACTATTTTCATTTGTTTATAATTAAAAAGCCCAGGCGCTAGGCGCCCAGGCTGTTGTTAAAACCTACCAGGGTAGGTCCGCGCCCCCTTGCGCTACTTTGGTTTCTTTTTGTTCTGTAGGCTTATATGTATTAAACGACATACTTAAACTACCGTCGTCGTTTTTCCATAGGTTCGCTTTATATTGCGTGTCGCCTTTATATTCGCTTTTAGCGTCTTGTACGTCGTCCTGTTTTAGACATTCTACAAGTAGCTTTGGCGTTATTAAAACATTAGCTAAAAGGTTTTGTGGCGCGTTATCGCCAGGGTTAAATAGCCTTACGCCGTTTACATACTTTGTTTTCGTGTTACTCATTATATATTGAATTGTGCAGTTATCTGCTGGTTATACTCTTTTTTCATTTTGTAATTAGCCAGTACTTTTTTAGCCTGGTCTGCTGTACCCTTTAGGGTTGCGTTTAGTTGGTTTTCTGTTAGCCAGCTTTTGTTATCCTGGTTTGCTACAGCGTTACCTACTTCGTCAGCACTAGCTATACTAGTGTCTAGTCCTATACCTAAATAGCCTAACGCGCGCCCTAAAGCACTAGTAAAGCCGTTTTCTAAAAACGACGTTTTATTTATGTAGCTACTATCGCGGTATTCCTGGGCGTGTGCGCTTACCATTTCGTTACCGTCTGGGTCCAAAATAGTGGCTTTAAATACGCCTTCTTTGTCGTCTAGACTTACTAGGTCTTCGACTATTCGCCAGCCATTATAGGCGGCTTCCTTTCTAAAGTGTATAAGCCGTTCGTTTACGGTTATATACTCCTTACCTTTTATATTTACTGTTTTCACTTGTTTAGAATTAAATTAAAAGTTACATCTATACTAAAACCAGCCTTATGTAACGCGCGAAGTTCAGCCACTCTAAAAGTTTCTGGGCTATCTAGCCGCGTATATACCGTAGGGTATTTAGCGTCTATTAGTTCGCATATATCTTTTAAAGTGTAGCCTAGCTTTCGCATTTCAGCTGTAAATAAATCTTTATACATATTGTATATTTTACCGCTAAACTACAAATAGATTTTAAACTATACAAACTATTTTTAAAGTATTAAGAGAAAAAAACCTACCCAGCGCTAGGCATACAGGTAGGTTTTCGCAGCAAACAAAGGGGTCGTTTTAACTTTGTATTACGGTTGTAAATTTACTAGTAGAAGTAGCCGCTACTGGGTTATCTTGGTTTGGCTTGTGTGCTATTATATTATACCTATTTGACTTTACGCTATATTCTAAGCTGTCTAGTATTAAGCTGTCTGGTTCGCTAAAGTTTGTAAAGTTTATACGTATTTTATCCATAGGTGTTACTGGCGCAGTTTGGTTATTATATAAAGTACCTTCGTACCTAGTTACAATAGTCCTAAAGTCGTCTAGCTGTTGCTTTTGGGTTTGTAGTACTGGCGTAGATACACTAAATATATTACTAACGTCATAAACGCCTGTATAGTCTAATACTAAACCGTTTAGTGGGCGTTCTACTTCTAGGTCGCCTATTATAAGATTTGTAGTAGTGTCTTGTGTTAGTGTTATTACATTTGCCTCGGTACTTGGGCTGTCTAAATAAAGTAGCGTGTTATCTACATAAACACCTTGATAGTTTATTAAAAAACTTTGTGGTCCAAAAATTCGTAAATATACAGTCTGGCTTTGCCCAGCTGCCGCTGGTAGTTTAGCTATGTTTATTTCTTGGCTTATCCATTTGTTAGCGGACGATATAGCTGCGTCTTCAAAAAAGAAGTATTTTACTGTAGTAGTCCAATTTTCGTTAGCGCTATCGTAATAGTATATAGGTCCGTTAATAAAGTAAAGTTGACACCAAAATTTATTGTAGCCTGTAGAAGTTTGTAAACCTGTGGCGCTATAGTAGTAGCTTAGCTTTAGTTTTAAATCTAAATCGCGAGGGAATAAATAGTTACCAGTAATAGCTAGGCTTGTTGGTGTGGCGCCGAAATTTGTAGCTGTAGTTTTAAAACTACGTACACCACTAAAGGCTATTTCGTCTGTAGTAAAACTACCACTTGTTATAGTCCAGTGGTTTGTGTTTTGGAATTCAAAACCAGCGTCGTCTTTATAGCTTAGGTTAGCTTTACTAGGTTCCTGTTCTAGCCTTACAGCTTTATAGCCGCGTTCTGCTTCGCGTGTTAGGTCTTGGTCTAGTGGCTGTAGGTCAGTTCTAACAGTTCTTAAACCTTCGTGGTAGTAGTCGCCTTGCAAAGTACCGCTACTGTTAAATCTTTGGTAGTATAGGCTTTCTATATCGCCTTTTAAATACGCCTGGCGTAGTGCGCCTATACCGCTTGGTACAGCGTCGTTATCGTCTATATAGTTTTTAACGTAGTCAATTATAGCCTGTTCGCTATATAGGCTGTTATTTACTACTACATATTTACCGTTAGCTTGGAATACCCTACTATTTACGCTTTTTAGTACGTTTTCTAAAAATTCTTTTGCGTTAAAAAATTCGTAGTCGTCGCTTAGGAAAACGCTTTCGTTTATAAAGCTGTTTACATACGTTAAAAATTCAGACCTATTGCCAAATATATCGTATACGCTTAGTTCGTTGTTAATAATAACGTCTAAACCTAGCCCAGTTTTATTTACAGCAGCGCACAATATACTAGCTAGGCTAGCTTGAATACTTTGTAAACCTGTATTTATACTATAAAAAGTGTTATCTACAAAAAGGTTATCTAAGTCGCCTAGTCCGTCTATAGCTGTTAGCTGTATAGCTTGTGGGTTTGGCGCCATTAGTTCCTTAAACTGGTCGCTAAGTAGCCAGCCAGTCCAGAATAGTGTATAGTCGTCTACAGTTTCTATAGTTAGGTGTTTATTAAAACAGGTCCCACCTTCTATAGTACCGCCGTCATTTTGTACCCTTTCGTTAAAAGCTGTTTGGGTATCTAGGTAGCCTATTAAATTACTATCTACGCAGCCGTCAGCTTCTACTATAGCGCCGTCTAGTTGGCTTCTGTTTTTAAAGTCGTCGCGTACAGTTTGGGCTGTATATACTTCTACTTTATATTCGCGTTCTGGTTCGTTAAAGAAGTCGTCGTAGTTAGTTTCGTCTGTTTGGTATAGGTTTATGCTACAGGTGCTACCAATTATAGGGCTATAAAAGTCGTCGTCGCCGTCCCATTTTATTTTAACAGGTTCAGCGCCACCTACTAGCGGTAGTATATCGCCTGTATAGTTGTCTTTTAGTATGTCTAAGCGTTTACCGTTACCTAGTTCGTCTTCAAAGTCTAGTCTATATTTTACGCCGTAAGCCATATTTGTTTATTTAATTCTACCGCGTTGTTTTTCAGCGCGTTGAAGTGCTACTACTAGGTCTTGACCGTTTAGCCTAAATTCGCCACCTACATTTACTTGCTGGGCTTGTCGGCTGCCTATCATATTTTTAAGCTTATCTAGTGGCGCTATTACTTCTGGGTTGCTTTTAGCGCCAGCATATTCGCCCATTAGTCCTAGCGTTGGACCGCTAACTATACCGCCATTAGCAAACGCCGCTACAGCGCCGCTACGTGGTCCGCTTTGACCGCCACCGCCACCGCCTTTGCCGCCTTTACTTATGTTAGCTGCACCAGCTTTTACCGCAGTACCTAAAGCTATTAAAGCTATACCAGCTAGTACAGCTACTACAGGGTTTAAACTTTGTAAAGACTTTACTATACCTTCTAAGGTTATGCCCATTTTTATAGCTAAAGTACCTAAAGAAATTGCCATATCGCCTATAGTTCCTAAAACAACACTAGCTAAAGCGCCAGCTAAATTACCGCCGTTTACTATGGCGTTACCTAAAGCTTCGCCTATTCCTATAGCCATATTTTGCAAGCCACCTTGTAGTATACCATTTATTTCTTGCGTTAAATCGTTCAGCTTTGTTTTAGTTTCTGCACCTTTTATTTCTAGAAGTTCGTTTGTAGTGTCTAAGTCTGTAGCTATTTGTTCATTATCTACTATACCGTTAGGGAATAAATCTATACCGCCAAATAAACCGCTAGCAAATGACTTTATGTTATCAGCTACGTTAGTAAGTCCAGCTTGTATTTGCCCTGGTGTTTTGTGTTCAAGTTTGTTTTTTACACCATTATTAAAGCCGTCTACTACATTGTTAGCCATTTCTGTACCAGTTTCTACTACTATATCTTTAGTACTAGAAATCGCTTCTTTTATTACACCACCAATACTTTTAAAGTCGCCGCTTATAATAGCGCTAACTACCTTACCAAAACTAGAAAATACATTTACAACAGCGCTTATATAACCTTTAGCATAAGTAAAAACAGCTTTGAATACGCCACCTAAAGCACCTATGGCGCCGCGCAAAATCGCGCTTTGGTTGTATAGGTCTACAAAATTATTATAAAACATAGTTATAATAGGCAGTATAGCGTTCCAATTTTTATATACCACATAAGCTACAGCAGCTAAAGCCGCTACCACTAAGCCTACAGGGCTAGTTAAAGCCATTAGGGCGCCCTTTACTACTGTAATACCAGCACTTAAAGCGCCTAAAATTTTTGGTAAAAACCCTAAAGCTACTAATAAAGGTCCTACAGCAGCTAATAACCCAGCTACTGTAATTATTATTTTTTTAGTCCTATCGTCAAAAGCCATAAAAGACGCTAAGGCTTTATTTACTTTAGTTACTATTTCGGTAAAAGCTGGTAGTAAAAAGCTACCTATTTCTGCGCCTATTTGTTTTAGACTTTCTGTAAAAATACGCATCTGGTTAGCTGCGCCGTCCTGGGTTCTAGCGAAGTCGCCTTGCGCGTTTGCGGTATTTGCCATTACAAACATATAACGCAGCGTGGTTTTTTCCGCTTGCGTCATTTCTTTTATGTTCTTTGTAATACCCTGGGTTAGCGCAAAGTTTTTTAGGTTCGCTTCTGTCATTACAATACCTAAGCGCTTTAGGCTTTCAGTTTCGCCAGTAAATACAGCAGCTAGCGCCGTAGTAGCTTCTTCTATTTGTATATTTTTAAAAGACGCTAAGTCGCCAGCTAGCCCTACCATACTGGTAGACATTTTAGCCGCCTGTCCTGTAGTAAGTCCCATACTAGTACCCATATCGCCAAACATAGCAGCCATATCTAGGGCAGTACCTTGCGCTATACCAAACTGGGTTAGGGTAGTTTTAGAAAATTCTTTTACGCTTGCGCTACTTTTTTTAAAACTTACGTCTACTTTATTTAGGCTTTCTTCAAAATCACTAGCTAACTTTATGGCAGCGCCACCAGCAGCAGCAATAGGTAGCGTAAGCCCTACGCTTAATTTTTTACCTATCCTACTGGCGTCAGCGCCAAACTGTTTTAGTTTATTACTAGACTTGTCTAGCGCCTTTATAAGTTTATCAGCTTTCGCTTCTAGTATTACCCTTAATTTTTGGTCTGCCATAGTGTAAGATTATAGCTGTAAAATTACGAAAAAATTAGTCGTTGGTATTTTTAAAGTCGGCTACTGTTCTAGTGCCGCCAGCCTTAGCCCTAGCGGACCGTTCTAAAAAGCGTTCGTACTGTTCTTTAGTGCTTTTAGGTGCAGTAGCTTTTTGGCTGTATATGTCCTGTGGCAGTGGTAGTAGCTGCTCTGGTTTTACCATTTGACTACGCTTAGTACAGTTTACGTTATACAGCATAGTAGCTATATAGCGCGTCTGTTCCCAGTTTACGTAATTCTGTATAGTATGGGCTTCGCCTAGCAGTTGGTTTTCGTTCCAAGTATTAGCCCAGAAGTCGTTAGGGTTAATAGCTACTTGACCTATATAATAGTCTAGTAGGTCGTCCCAGGTTAGGCTTTTGTTTTTTTTTGTGTAGTAGTTTTACTAGGTTTTGGGTTACGTTCTACGCCCATATTTAAGTTATTACCTAGTAGTTTAGTTTCCATTAGCGCGGCTACTATGTCGTTTAGTTGTTCGCCTGTAAGGTCTTCTAACCAGGCGCCTACTGTAAACTTATTATAGTCTATTTCGTTATTATTTTCCTGGTCGTTTGCTAGTAGTGCGCTGTAGATTAAATCGCGAATAGCGCTAAGGCTTAAACCTTCGCTAAATATTTCGCCTATTTGGTCTAGTGCTACGCCTTGGGCTTCTGTAAAGTTTGCCCAGAAGTTCATACTAAAATGAAGTGTGCGGTTTTTACCGCCTAGTTTTAAAGTGTAGTAACCCCTTTTTCTGTTTGCCATATTAAAAAAATTAGCCCTAGTTCCTTACGCTAGGGCTGTTAATTTGTTACTAGTTAGTAGCTGCTGTAATAGTGCCAGTAATAGTAATAGAACCGCTATAAGTTACTGGGCTTTCCATTTCAGCGCTTACTTCTAAGCTGCTTAAAAAACCAGCACCGCTATATAGTTGGTCGCCTGTAGCGGCAGTTCCAAACTCAAAATACAATTTTGTACGTGCTAGTAAAAAGTCGCCTAGTTCTGCTGCGTTTTGTGCGTCTGTATAGTCTACTAAACCTTCAAAAGAAATTTCGCCGCTTCTTACGCCAGCTATGACTTCTTGAAAGCCGCCGCTATCTTTAGTAGTAGCTTCTGGTAAATCATTAGACAAAGATATAGTACAGCTTGTGGTGTGTCCTATATTCGCTTCTGCACCGTCTGTAGACGATACTTTTAGTAGTAAATCCGTTCCGTTAAATACTGTACTAGCCATAAGTCGTTTTATTTTCTACAAATATACGTATTTATTTTTTTTATTTTTCGCTGTAGTTAATACCGAAAAAAGTGTGTACGCCGTTGTCTTCTATTACAATTTCGTAGGCAGCCCAGTCTTCTGGCTGTTCTTCTATACCTTGCCATAGTACGTCTACGCTGTAGTTATCAGCTAGTACAGGCGCTGTAGTTTCTACTAGTTCGCCGTCTTCGTCTTGTTCGTATTCGCCTGGCGTTACTACTATGTGTCCTAGCTTTACTATAGCGTGTTTATGGTCTGGGTATAGTTCGCCAGTTTCTTCGTCTTCGCTATGTGGCAGCGCGTCTATTAGTTCGTCTGCTGCGGCTTCGTCTGTGAATTCGTATTTTTTAAATATATGGTTCATTTTATAGGGTTGTTAAAGTTTTTAGTTCTGCGTCTGTTAGTACTTCGTCGAAGTATTGAAAATCATTAACCCAGCCGTTAAAAAAACTACCGTTTTCTGCGGCGTTGCTAAATTTTATTTTATTCATAGTAGTAGTAGGTCCAAAAGGTCCACTAGTAAATACAGCGTCTGTACCATTGTAGCTAGTTTTTACGCCTGTATTGTCGTAAGTTATAGCTAGTTTTATTCTAGTATTAGCGCTACTAGCTACTATAGTAGGCGCTGCGTCTGTACCGCCACTAACTAAAACGGCGCGCCAGTTACCGCTAAAGTCGTCTAGTATTATACGTGTAGTAGTAGTAGTATCGCGGCATATTATAACCCTAGAATAAACGCTACTAGTACCCCTAGCTGCTAGTTCGCAGTCTAAAAATAAAGTACCAGCTGTATTATTTATTACGTATTCGTTGCCGCCGTCTGTTACTAGGTCTTTTATTCTAGTCGCGGTGCTGCCAGCGGTGGGTATTGTACTAGTGCTATATGTACCAGCTTCAAATTGCATACCCCAAACAGCTATTTTGTCGCCAGTACTACCTATAAATTCAAAATCCAAAAATAAATTTAAACCGAAATTTGTAGGCGTTATGTTGTTTACTTCATATCTTACCCATTCATCAGTAGGTGTAAATTCTGTTTCTGTATCTGTTAAACCAAAAAAAACACTGCCGCTACCGCTTACTTTTTTAGCCCAAAAGCTACAGCTATGTTTTGCGCTTGTATATGAAGTATTACTAAAGTGTCTAATTAAACTACTGCCAGTACTTGTAAATTCTAAAGTACTAGCTGTAGTAGTTCCGTCTGGTGCTACTTCGTCGTTATCTGTAATAGTTTGTATAGAACCGCCGTTTAATACAGCCCAGCTACTTAAAGTTTTACTATATAAACAGCCATTTGTCCGCTGCGGTTCTAGTAATAGCCCACCTTTAGAATAGTTAGTAAAGTCTATACGCGGTTCTTCGGTTGCGGCGTATTGTATTAAACCGTTACGCCCTACATAACTACCACCGCTTAGGCGTTCTACTTGAAACGGTAGGCTTTTAAAGTTGTTACCTTCGTCGTTAAACGCTAGTAGGCTTCTTTGTTTAGTAGCCCATTTGTCGTTACCTAGTTTTAGTTTTGGTGTCGCCATATTATTGTATTGTGTATTGTTGCTGCGTAGCCATTTCTGTAAAAGAAGTATAGCTAGTTACTTCTACCATTTCTGCGTCTGTTAGCGCTTTATTAAATATAAATAGTTCGTCGGCGCTATTTCTAAAACCTGTATCTGACACAATACGTGTAGTACCTACTACTACACTATCGAAGTCCCAAGATAAACCTGTACCGCTACTTTCGTTTCTTATTTCTATACCGTCTATATATAGTTTATAAGTAGTAGCGCTAGTAAATTTTATAGCTACTTTTTTTACGTCGCCTATGTATACTGGGTATGTTGTACTGTCTATATCTTGGGTAGACCTTCTGCGTTCTATTTGTATAAAGCTAGCGTTAGCCCAAGAAAACCTTAAATAATCTACGGCGCTGCCATTTTTATATATACTAAAAATAGTTTGGTTTGTGCTAATAGCGTCTACCGTACCCGTCCAGGCTACCGTAATAGGGTAGTTATTATTAAGGTCTGCAAAAGGTTGTCTATACGCGCTGTCTATATTTCTGGTTACGGCGCTTCCTGTTAGTGAAGGTATATAGCTAGTTAGGTAGCTGCCAGTTTCATATTGCGCACCCCATACGTATATAAATTCATTGCCTGTAGCGTTCCAAGATTGATTAAAACTACTATCTGTTAAATAGATACCAAAATAAGAAAAAACACTAGTGGAAGTAGTAGCGTATAATCTTACCCAATCATTAGGGTATAATTCATACCCTACATTGGAATAAATACCGCCCCATTCTAAAGTGTTTAAATTAAAATAGTAGTCGCCTTGCGCTTTGAATGTAATGTAATCGTGATTGCCTCGTTTTACAAACATTGACATTGTTATACCGCCTGGTATAGTAAAAGCACCTTTGCGTAAAATCTTAAAATTAGTACCGCTATTAGCTTGTATTTTGTTAGCTGTGTTAGTACCGTCTGGCGCTGTTGTTTGGTTTGTTGTTGCCGTTACACTTATTACGTTATTCCAATAACTTGTTTGTGTAAAGTCTTCGCTATACGTAGTACTGTTAGTCCGCTGCGGTTCTAGTAGTAGTTCTGGGCAGCTGCTTACATTACCGTCGGCGTCTAGCCTATAGTTTAATCTAGGTACGTTAGTAGCCATAGTTTCTATAAGTCCAGCTTTATTTATTCTAGTGCCGCTACCAGTTCTAGTAAAGGTAAAGTCGCCGTCGCCGTCTGTAGGTAAAGCGCTATATACTTTACTAGTCTTATAAGCTGCTGGTATTAGCGCCAGGTTCGCAGTATCTTTTACGCCCATTTAAAGTAATTTTTACAAATTTACAAAAAATACTATCGGCGCTTACCTTGACCGCGTCTAGCCTTTTTATAGCCCTTTTGCCCTGGGCTTGCGTTCTTACTATGTTTGCCTGGGCGCTTCTTTTTAGCGTTAGCCCTAAATATAAACTGCGGTAGTTTAGCCATTACTTAGTTTTGTCTTTTAGTTTTTCGTAGGTGCGAAGTCCACCTAGCCCTAACATTCCTAGTAGTATTGTTATTAGGTGGTCCATTTGTAAAGCTGGAGGCATAATATCTGGGCTAAGCCAGGCTATAATATCGCGTAGAATAAAGTTATATAATAAAGCTACACCGCAAACCCAGCCTATAAACGGACGCCAGCCAGCTACAAATATACTACGGTGCTGGGCTTCTATTTTGTTTACTTCGTTCTGTACCTTTATTAGTTCTAGCGCTTTTGCTGGGTCTATTTCTTTGCCCTTTATAGCTTCGCGTAGGTCTTTAGCAAAACTACCTAGCGCACTATCGCCGCCTGTATTAAGTCCTAAAAGTTTAGCTAGTAGTGTCTTCATTAGTATATCCAGTTTACGTTTTGCGCTTTGTCGCCGTCTATGTCAATATGTACAAAACCTTTGCCAGTTCCTATACGCTTAATTCCTAATAGCATAGCTATACGTATTATTTGGTAGCGTTGGTTACTGTCTGCTATAGCAATATCTACAGCTAGACCTTTAAGGTGGCTGCTGTTTGGTTTACTGTTTTTTAGACTAGCGTTATATTTTTTAGTCCTGTAGCCGCTTGTAATAGCAATAGGTTTACCGTAAATAGTACGCATTTCGTCTAGTAGTTCTAGTAGGTCTTGGTGCATATTTACACCGCTTCCTGGTTCGTCTGGGCTGTCGAATTCGGCTATAGTAAAGTACTTCATTTATTTTTTGTTACGCTTGTACAGTTCGTGCCATTTATAAACGGTGTAGCCTATAGTGGTTAGTAAAAGTGCAATTTTTAAAAGCAGTTCTAGTTCTGTTAATGATAACGCAAAAGCGCCTATATTCATAGCGTAAAGTTTAAAGTCTTGTACTTCCATAATGCAAAGATAAAAAATTTTAAAAATTACGTCTATAGCTGTTCTATTTTATTACTAAGTTCTATAATAGTCCTAAAGTACGTAAAGTCGTCGCCGTCTTCTGTTAGATAATTTATACCAGCTACTTCACTTGTGAAGGCTCTTAGGTTGTCGCTACTTAGGTCTATATAGTCTACGCTTCTGGTCCGTACTAATTGTAGTATTTGGTCTGTTATTAAGTTACTGTCTAGTTCGCCGCCACTATCGCCAGAAAAACGTGTAATAACTTCTAAGCGCGTTATAACTTCTGTTATATAGCTAGTACGGTTTTGGTCTACTTCGTCGTTAGAAACGCTGTATATGCGTATTAAAGGGTATGTAGCGCTGCTAGGTAGTCTATTAAATATAGGTACAGTAGCGCCGTTTAGTGTTACGTTACCGTTTAGTTTACCTATAAGGGCTTTACGAACCTCGTGTATTACTTCCTTCATATATATTTTTTTAGTTTGTCGTCTAGTCTACCCATTAAAGCTTTAAGTCCTTCGCGTACGCTAGGAAAAAAGAAGGGCTGCGGCTGTATATTTACTTGGCGCTTACCTTCGCCTTTAAACAGCATTTTAATTTCACTATCACTAAAACCTAAAGCTTTAGCGTCTTTAGTATCTATATACCTACCAGTTCCAAACTCTTGATAAGGCGCGTACTTTTTGTTATAACCTACTTCTGCGGTGTTACCTTTTTTAGCCATATATACTGACTGTTTTAGTTTGCCCTTATCTACAGGCACTTTTTGGGTGCTGCGCTTTACTATGTCGCTAGCTGTTTTACCTACTTCGTTACTAAGTTCCTGGCGCGAAAACCTTTTAAGCTGCTTTAGTTTTTTGTCTAATATAGCCAGGTCGTTAGGGTTTATCTTTGCGTTCATTAGTCTATTTTAGTAGCCGTTAGCGTAGTATAAAAGTCCTGTTCGTGTTCTACTATGCTATTTATTCTGTACTTAGGTCCAGCGCCTTCTATTTGTAGTAGGTCCTGGTCCTGTATTTCGTCTACTGTTTTTTTACGCATTACTAGTTCTATTCCTACAAAGTGCTGGCGCTGTCCGTTTTCGCTTTTTATATTACCGTCTTTGTATGTTAGGTTAGCCCAGTATGTAGCTACAGTAGCTTCTGTAGAAGTAAAGCCGCCGTACTGGTCGGCTGTTTTAGTTAGCCTTACTACGGCTATTTGTGTATCTAGTTTGCCAGCGTCCATTATACAAACATTGTTTTATAGCTAGTTAAAAGCGCCTTAGTTTCTGTTGGTACGTCCTGTACTATAGTTCCTGTTTTATAGTCGCTACGGTTATCGTATAGCGTACTTATAAATTGTAGCATAGCGTTCTTTATAAGGTCGTCGCTAAGCCCAGCAGTTACGTAAGTTATTTTAACGTCTTTAGCGCTTCCGCCGTCTAGTTCTATACGTTCGTTATCTAGTCCTTTAACAGTATGTGCAGCTGTATTACCTTCCGCAGTTACTGTACTTATACTAGCTATAGGACCAAAGGGTATATCTATTAGCGCTTCTGTTTGGCTTAGGTAGTACGTTCTGTTCTTTGCTACTATATCGCGGCTTATATAGTTTTCGCACCATTCGCGCGCCTGTGTTATCATTCTAGTAATTAAACTATCGTCGGCGCTAGTGTCTATTCTAACGTAGTTTTTAACGTCGCTAGCTGTTAGTAGTTCGGTTCCTGTGGTGCTGTTAATTTTTATTTGACGCATCTTAAAAATAATTTCTGTAAAAATACGAAAAAAAAAGCGCCACTTTTTACAGTAGCGCTCTTAGAGAAACAAATGAAAAAAACAGAAATTATAAATCAATCAGGGCAAAGTTATTAAAATTGTCCTTATACTTCCCTTGCATTGATAACCTTACGCTTCTTTGTTGATAATTAGGTATAATAAAAAAGCCGTCTAATACTGTAAAGTAGATAGCAAAAAAGTCTACTTCGTCTTTTGTGTAGAAGTCTGTACTGCGCCTTAGCACTACGTGTATGCTGTCGCGGTTAAACTTACGGCTGGCGCTTACGTTCTTTACTTGTATCTTATATAGCTTTAAATCTCGTTCTATAATACAGTCGTATGGGCTGCTATCTAGTAGCGGCATAGATACGTTAAAGCCTTCCTGTATAGCTTTTACGCTAAATTTATATTCTGCTAAACAGCCTAGCTGGTTGTGGTCCACTTTGTTTTAAGTTGCTTTGGACCAAGCTACAAAAAAAACCCCAGCATTTGGCTAGGGTTTTCAACAATCAATCAAAAATAACTATGAATAAATCTACACTATTTGACGCCAGTGTAGCGGCGCATTACGTTGCTAGCTTCTGTAAGCTTTTGAATTACCAGTATTTTCTGGGTCGTCGGCAGCTTATTAAAACTATCCTGGTCTACCAGGTTTTTAAATTCCTGTAGTATACTATTGTTTGTCATAACTCAAAAC
>CAACVF010000019.1_pt3 | contig 27327 bp, 47 predicted proteins | sample 2381781 | NCBI WGS metagenome assembly CAACVF01 (sample SAMEA5211967, study PRJEB30684) | marine metagenome | biome: Marine; feature: Epipelagic; material: Water | collected 2015-10-15 | depth 60 m | reverse complement strand
AAAATTAGTTGATTTTTTGAAATCATGATGTTGATTAGAAAGGACAGGTTTTGATTGTGCAAGTTAGTCCGCCAAGAGTGGCGTCGTCCATCAACTCTTTAAGTTGATCTGGGTTGCAAGCCCATTCCTCCCAAGCTGCCGTGATGACGTAAAACGTTTGAGTGGATGCTGGAAGGGGTTGTGCGTCTTCTAAGCGTTCGCGAGCTTCGTGAGCGCGAAGTGAGGCTTCGTGATAATCCATAAATAATTCTCAATTTAAAGCAATAGATTTAATCTCCTCAATCATGGGTTTAATCAAGTTGTCGAAGCCACGTGATGCAGTCTCCGTAGGCCCAAAATTTTGCCAATATTTTTTAACTTCTTTATAAGCCGTTTCGGCTCGCTTTTCGTCCGAAAGACTATAATAGCCGTTTTCTTCTAAAGACTTGTTAATTGCAATTTGATCCTTTTCCTCTTGGGTTAATTCGTCTTGCTCTTTTTTAAAGCAAAGACTTTCGTCTCCAAAGGTATAAAGCAAACCATCGGCAAATACGATTTGAACCAAGTCTGGGAGCCTGCGATCTATGCTTTTAGCAATCCTCCGTAATAACGATAAATCGTGATCGCTAATCTGAATTTGGATTGATGCCATGATGATTAGAACTGTAGTGGTGGATGTGTCGAGCGTTTAACGTTCGACTAATACGTTATAAGACGCCTTAAGGCCGAGGCGTCGTCCGCCGTGGACAATGTTGCGGAACGTAGCGTTCCTTCAAATAATTCATGAGCCGAAATTATTTTGTCAAAAATCCTAGTGTAAAACTTGCCGTATTTCCAACTTTTGCATCCGTATGGAGCTGTGAAATTTAGGTCTTGTTTGAGCTGTTGATACAAAATAGGCTCAAAATCAACAACGTGTTCAACCATCACGCCGTAAGCGCAAGACTTGCCGTCGAAATAAGAATCGTAAGCGTCAGGGGTGATTCCCATGATTTCGCTATATTCGTGCCACAACTGTTCGGGCTTCATGCAGATAAAACCTGATGAATAAAAAGCTGTTCTGATAACTTGGGCTGGTCTGGTTTCGTAAAGCAAAGTCCAAGAGCCTGGAAGTATGCCAGGGTTATAAGTACGAAGCTCAATAGCCTTTGTGCCGTCTCGAATCTGGTCAGCGTACATAGTAAAAATGGGAAGCACTTTTACGTCAAAGCTCAATGAAAAATCGATGCAATCGGACATGTCGGAATTGTTGAAGCAATCGCATTATTACGCGCAAACTCGAAATTTACGAGTAGCGATATTCTATTTGTAATATCGATTTCCATAGAAATCCTTTATACGCCAAAAAACCCCCGCTCGTTAAGACCGGAGGTTTTCACCCACCACAGATAGCAGATCAGGAGTCTGCTTGGCTGTCAAAGCTTAGCACGAATGATTGGGTCAGGCTCGTCCAAAGCTTTCAAAAATTCGTCAATGGCTTCACGGGTTGGTGTTCCTTTGGGCCATTTGACCCAACGCAAAAGCTCTTGCCGTGAATAGAACAAGCGAGAGCTATGCGGCTTCCAAGCGACAAAGTACGGGCTAGGACCGTCTTTAACGATGTGCTGCTCAATGAGCAGAGCACCAGGAATGTGGAATGTCTTGGGCTTAAGCATGATCAGAGATCAACAGGTTGGTTGGTCCCGGCTTTAACGATTGTGATCTGCCTAGAGACCGCTCGCCAGTTGCCCAGTAACACCTTGTATTTGGTTGTGTCCAAAACTTTCTCTACAGCTTGAACGCTGTAAAACCTCTTGCCGCAGAGCTTGCACTCCCGATATCTGACAATCGTGCCATTAGGGGCATAGAAAGTGTTTTTGACTTTGTTGTCATCTTGGCCGCACCCTGGACAGGGGGGATGCGGGTAGAGATTGCGAACGGCCATAGGCTTCTTTTTTGCGTTCCTGATACGCCTCAAGAAAAGCTTTCTCAAGGGTTGTGGGTTTGATGTGTGGGTTGGCGTCTAGCTCTAAAACACGACGGCGCATAGCGAGAAGGTTTTCCTCGTTCATGCCTTTGCCGCAGCCGTAATTAGCCATCGCTGATGTCTTGAGAGCGTTCAAAGAATGCAGCCGCGCTTTTGCGAACAATGACGGCCTTTAATTGATTGATCTTAGTTTCGGTGAGATGCATTGACGACACCCACCCCATCTCGACCATTCCTCCCTCAATCACAATAATTTCAATGGTTCCGTCGTCAAGCGTGCGTGTGGTGGCTCTCATTGGTTTTTCTTTTTGTTAGCGGCCATGGCGCAAATGACCGTACAGACGATTGGTTCAACCCGGTGGCGGTTTAAGTCTGGGAACATTCTTGTTACGGCAATGACGGCCTGATCAATCGTGCTTTTGCCTGCGTCCAAATGGACAGAGGGCCTGATTGACTTTTTAGCTGGAGGGCTAACAGCAGAAGCGATCGCTTCTTTGATCAGAGTTGAACGCGGCATCCGACGCTTATGGGCTTGGGCATCAAGGGCTGAAAGTTCATCGTCCGTGAGACGGACAGTGACGCGGCTTAATTCGTGGCTCAACATTAGAAATCAAAAGGACCAAGGGATTCAGCCAGCTTTGGACTGGCTTGGCAAGGACGAACGTCAAGACCTAAGCGAAGGTTGCTGATCGTGACAGCAGGGCTGCCCAACTTCTCAACCGTGATCTTGTCAGGGTTCGTTCCGTCTCGAACAACGTAGCCGTTCGCCCAAGATTCGTTCCGAAACAGCTCAACAGGAGTCTTTGGGTCAATGGCAGGAGACGATGATTCTTTTGCTTCGGCCAGTAGTTCGGCTGTACTGTCCTGAGAGTTGAAAACATTGATTATATTGATTCTTTTAGAGCTTTTATCAAAAGAATCAAAAATCTCATGATTATCGTCTCTCAGGGCCATTGCCTGAGAACAAGAGGGTGAAACCTTCCAAAAGGCCCTAGGGCGTGATCCTGTCTCCTCCCAGCGGACAACTACAGCCAACCCGTTTGCCTTAAGGTTGGCCAGCTCTCTGCTCACGTTGCTACGGCTTTTGTTCAGCTCTGTGGCCAGCTCGTCAGCACTAACATCGGCCTTCAGCTCAGTCCTTTGATTTAGGTAGTCAAAGACGGTGGCTCTCACGCCACCCAGCTCCATAATCTTGCGGCGAACACGTTCAACCTGCTGAGCGGCTTCAAGACCATCAAGAAAAACCCAACCACCTTCGGGCATGTATTGGCCCATGACCCCGCCGCTTTCGTTAGCGCCTCGGCCCTTGCCTGCAAATCCAACCCGCTTATCTGTGCGGGCTAAGCCCTCTTCTTCTTGCGCCACCCAGCGCATAAGAACGCCCCAGCTAAACACGGATGAGATAGAGCTGCTGCCTCTACATTCGGTGATCCAATCCCAAGTCGTTGGCCTCTTGACTGAGTGATGAATGACCACAAGGGTGGCGCCAGTCTTTCGCAGCTGGCTGATTGCAGATCTAATCGGTTGGGCGTAACGGCTTGTATTCTCCTCAATGCCGGTCGGTTCCATCATTGAACTGAGCGAATCAATAATCACCAGCGGGAATTGGTGCTTTTCAATTTGCTCTCGCATATGGCGGAGCCCGTCTTTGGTGAAATTAAATTGCTCTCCAGTCTCCATCGAGCAAAAGAAGTCAACCGAATCTTTTTTGAGCGTTTGATCCTCAGAGACAATCTCTTCACGGCGAAGCAAGTGAAGCCAATCACCTTCGCTTTGATCAGTGCCAAAAATAAGGACCGGCATCCTTTCGCCAGGGATCGACAAATCACGGCCAAGAAATTGCGGCTGCTTTTCGCGGAGAGCTGCAATCAAGCCCGTCGAGAACGAACTCTTACCAACCTTGGGCTGACCAACAATCAGGTTGGACTCACCCAGTTTGATCATGCCATCGAGCAGAAACACAGCCTCGGTGGCCTGTAGCTTTTCCCCAGCGCGGTAAACCTTGCCTTTGTGAAGCCTGCGCTCTGCGGCCTCTAAATAAGATTGCAGTTCAGGATCGCGTGCGTCGTCGTGGGCGCCTAGCTCGAAAGCTTTGTTTCGCATGAGAGGCATCCAGTCCCGTTCCCTCTCCGCTTGGATTACTTTCTCGGCGTGAAGGGCTAAAGCCGTTAACGACTCTTGGAGTGCGGGCTTTAAGTTGTTCGGAATAAGCTCCATCTCTGGCTCTTGAAGGGGAATAAAAGTCTGATTGTGAGTAAACGCCTAAACGTTCTAATTCTTTGAAAGCCGTCAGCTCAGCACTGCTAACAAACGGATGGTCATCATCCCAAGCCTTGAGGGCAGCGTCTGATCGTTGAGCTTGTATATCTGTGTATAGACCGACAACCGCTAAGTCATCGTCAAAGAAACCGGGCAGGCTGTAGGGCACCCATTGAAGCAAATCATAGGCTCGTTGCTCCTGGTATAAATCAGTCACGGGCAAGAGGTTCGGGCTCTTGGGCAATGGCACGCTGAAGCAAAAGGTTCACCCAGCCAGTACGAGAGACGCCAATTGGCTTTTTTCTGTCCACCTCGGCAATGACCCTTGGATCAATTTGAATACGAACATCTTGTAGCAAATTTGCTTCTGGCATATTATGGGGTTGATTCACGCCTGAATATGGTGCATATTGGCCAAGCACGCAAGTCATCATGGTAGATCCAATTCCTGAACTGTCCTTTGACAGCAAGCGACATCTATACTCCCTTAATGGCGAATGGCTGGCTCACTCGGTTTCTACGGTTACGGGCGTAGACATTACGCCTCAGCAACGTGCTGGTTTTGAAAAGTACAAACACGGCCCTGATGGGTGGGCCATCAGAGGCAAAAAGATTCACGACTGTCTTGACAAGCATCTCAAGGGGGTGCCGCAGTCTTATGACGACAAATGGGCGCCGTGGGTTGAAACCCTGCTTGAGGACGATCTGTTTAAGTGCGTCAACCTAATGGCGAGCGAATATTCCCTATGCCTGCGGGACAATTCCCATTCGATTGGCGGAACGCTTGACTTTTTGATCAGCTATACCGACGATCCAGGTTTTGTTATTTTAGGAGACCTAAAAACCGTTTCAAGGAAAACCGCTGTTTCAAGCCGCAAACCTGCAACCGCTCAGCTTGGCGGCTATTTGACAATGATTAACCAGCATCTCCCCAATATTTACGTCAGCCAATGCGTCACGGTGGTATCTGGCCCAGATAAATGCAAAGTAATTAAGCAAGAACCTGACGAATGCCTTGAAGCATGGCGTGGGGCATTAGCCCGTTTTGATGCGCTACAACCCGATTTTTGAATGAATTGGACTGTGCTATTAGAAAAAGGCGAGATCAAGGAACCGCCTGGTTATAAGGAGACGGTCAATGCGATAAAAGCTGATCCATACCAGAAGCCAAGAAGAAAGCAAAAGAAGCATTGACAACTTACCACTGGTATGCCATATTCTCGTCAAGAGCCATAAAGCTCACCACACCAAACCAATGACCTCTTATCAATCACGAAAGCTCTATTCGGGCTTTTACGAGAACAAGCGCCAATTAAGCCTTGCGGCCCCTGTCGTCAGCATCCTATTCGCTATTTTGCTTTCAGGAGCTGCCTGGTACTCCATAACCTCAACTCTTGATCAAATGACCCAGCGCGATTGCGCCGCTGGCATTCAAAAAGCTTGCGAGGCTATTAAGTGAAAAATATTTTACAAGAATTAATTGATCGTGATCTTGATTACGCAGACACGGGAGAAAAGGCTTTTATTGTAGACATTGACCCTGAAATGGCTCAAAGGCTCTTAAATAATAATTTTAAGCAAAACAGAGAGTTATCACAGGCTCACATAAAAGCTCTCGCAACCGACATGAAAAACGGTGAATGGGCGCTTACTAACGACGCAATTGTTGTTAGCCAAGACCTTGAGACAGGGAACGCTCAGCACAGATTGCACGCAATCATTGAGTCTGAGACTACGCAACGCTTTCTTGTATTGTTTGGCGTTGCCAAAGAAACGTTCCAAAAGTTTGACACTGGCAAAAAGCGTACCATGGAGCAGCGTATCACTATAGGTGGTACTAATATTTCTGGGAAAGAGTGCTCGGTTATTCGCCATTCAATGAACGCTTATACTTACCCGCAAATTGGAACTGTTGAGTTTGGGTATCCAAAGCACGACGAGTTTGTAGCGGAAACTTATCTAAAACATAAAGAGTTTTTGACTTTGACAAACTCAAAATCACGCAAAGGCTCTTCTTTCTATTGGGCAGCAGCCTTAAAGATGTACGCTGAAATGATTCACTATAAGCCACGAAATGGTTTTCAGCACGACCATGATCCGCTTACTAGGGCCCAACTTTTCATTGACATTTGTACCAAAAATTGTAGCAATGTCGGAATACCTGTCGGCCCAAGCGAAATCGCCGCTATTAGGCTGAACAACCTTCGCGTTGCCAGAAGACTTGATAACAGCACTTTGTACTGGTCGGACAAAAAAGCTTTAAGGCTAACAATAGTTGCAGCCTATAAGTTCATGCTTGGAGAGAATATCCAAAAGCTAATGATTTCCAAGCAAGACCCTTTCCACAGTTTTTTACACATGCCCTCTACTAACTCTTCTGGATATGCCACATCAAATTAATACAATCAAGCCTCCTACAAAGCTGGAGATCGCTTGGCACTCTTGCAAAATGAGGAACAAATGGCTATTGCCTAAACTTGCCGAAATGTCTCGTGACTTAAAGCGTTGCGGCCACGTCAGGTACAGCATTAACAGTTTGTTTGAAGCCTTGCGTTGGGAAACTCGCTATTCTACGGGTGACTTAGGCTTCAAGATGAACAATAATCATAGGGCTTTTGCGGCTCGTGATTTAATGGAAAGATACCCCGACCTCAAAGGTTTTTTCCATTTACGCAAGCAAAAACCAAGACCGGACAATTGGGGGCAAGCTCACTAGCAGCTTTACCTTTATTGCTCCTGGCAAGCCAGCCCCACAGGGGAGCAAACGACACGTTGGTAGAGGCATCCTTTTGGAGTCTTCAAAACGTTGCAAGCCGTGGCGACAAGCTGTTGCTTTAGCCGCGCAAGAGTCGTTACCTAATGACTGGTATGCCATAATGGATAGGCCGATGAGTGCATCAATCACCTTTGCTTTTGATCGGCCAAAATCCCACTACAAAGCAAACGGCGAGCTAAAACCATCAGCTCCTGTTCACTGCGCTAAAAGGATTGGAGATCTCGACAAACTTTGCCGCGCTGTCTTTGATTCGCTTGACATTGCAAACGTTGTCAATGACGATTCTCAATTTGTAAGTCTCTATGCCCACCGACGTTTTACCATTCAACATGAACAACCCTGCGCCATCATCAGCGTTACAGCCCTTAATTGAATCCCTGGTTAAGTTTCACAAAACTGTCCCTGCTATCAACAAAACAGCTAGTGCTCAATACGGCAAGTTTGCTGACCTTGAAACAGTTCTTTCAACTGTCACACCGCATCTAATCAAGAACGGTCTTGTCATCTCACAGGTCTTTGAACCAAGCGAAGGTCTTGAACCAATCTTGGTAACAAAGCTGTTGCACATTAGCGGCGCTGAGTTGGTCAGCCGTTTGCCAATGGTCATAGGCAAAGGCAGAAATGCTTTGCATGACTTTGGAGGCTCATGCACCTACCTCAAGCGATACGCCTTGTTGGCCATGCTTGGCCTTACGGCTGACATGGACATGGACGGTGATTTTGCTGATGACCAGCCTGCGTCAAAGCCAACCGCAAAAGTTGAAGGCGTAAGCGATAGCGACCAACCGCTTTCTAAGGACCATATAGACAGCTGTCTTACCGAAATTCAAGACCTATCCGAAAAAGGGCGTCAATCTCTATGTACCGCATTTCGACAAAATTTCGGCATAAACCCTGATGTTAAAGTGAATACTTGCATTGTTAGCGTCAAACATCAACACTGGATATATGCCAACATAGACAAATATGTCAATGCCTAGAGACAACAAGCCAAAAACCCGCTCTGAACGACAGGCCGAGCAAGACGACAAACGCGTTCACAACCTCTTTCAAGTTCGTCTTGACGAAAGTCTTGGCGACAAGCTCCGCGACTACATGAGGCAGCGCGATTACAACGCTAATCAAGCCCTCAAAATCATCATCTCTCGTTTTTTCACAGGTAAGTAACATGGCCGATTTTCCACAAGACGCTTTCACTCTTTGGTTCAATTGCAACAAGGACCAGAAAACAGAAGGAGCTTATTGGGCATCTTCTGAAGTTCCTGTTGATGAGCTTCGCAAGCTCTTTGCATGGATCAAAGACGCTCCAAAAACTAAAAACGACAAGGGCCAAGAATGCGTTCAGCTACGGGCTGGCCTTCGCCCTAGGGTGAGCAAAGCTGGCAACGATTATCTGTTGCTTGCTATTAGCGATCAGAAGCCACGCAAGCCGGAGGCAAACAACAACATCGATTTCTGATGCTTGGGGGCATCAAGCGGGCCAGGGCCGAAAGGACTGGCGGGGGTGGATCCTTGTTGACCGCTGACGTGTAAGTCCCCCACAACTAAACAAATCCAACATGTTCTTATGACTCTCACTTGCCCTGTCTGTAATCATAAAAAATCAGACACTATTGAATCCAGAAAAATTACTAACCTTCAAAATTCTTTGATTGGCACTTGGAAAGGTTACTATCCAAAAAATTGTATTGTTAGGCGAAGACACGAATGTCGGGTTTGTGGTCACAGGTGGTCAACTTTGCAATTGAGTTTTGATGACCTGAGCAAGCTTCGTGCAACTACTACTGATGCAAAAATGCAAGCTAAAACTAACGCGATTCAAATACTGTTAAAACAAATTCACTCTGAGTTGAAAAATTTTACGGATGAAGCCTACTCTTAAGCGCGTGTCAAGAAATGGCCAATGGATCTGGCAAGTCACCTATAGCGGCACCGTTCGCTTTCATGCTCAAGAATGGCAAGCACGTTGGATCTATGAGCAAGCGTTGCGCTTCTATTCCAAGCAAGCAAGCTGAGCGTCCATATCTGCAATGCGACTAACAGCTTGGCTGAGCAGTTTGCGCTGATGCCAATTTTGGCGAACCAACGCAGCGCATAAGCCTTGCATCTCTTCAAAGTCTTCAGTGTTGTTAATAGAACGAATAGCGCGTTCCATCGTTAGCTCTTCATGGAGACTCTGCTCTGCGATCATCCACTGCATGTCGTCCATTTGTCTGCTCCAAGATCTTGCGCTCCTCAGAGTAAGGAGGTTGCTTAGCCCGAATGTAATCATGGATAGCAGGCACTAGCCACTCCTGTGGCGGCCAGCAATTATTCCAATTCACAGGTTGCGCACAGCCAACTACCACAGTGCTCCAGAAAGCGAATACATAACTCCACAACCAGTACAGGCCCATTACAGCTTATTCATCGTCAACCAAGATCACCCAGCCCGAACCACTTCCCTCAACCTCCCAACGCTGCTTAAAAGCTTGACGTGAAATCTTGGCGTTCTTTCCGCCATAACGACCTGAATGGCCTCCTTTTTCAAGATCCGGCAAACCTCGTGGATCGTGCATGATCCAGTTGTCTTTGTCAAAACCAACGATTACAGAATAATGTCCACAGCCGTAGCTATCGCACATCGGTGGTTCGCCTCTGCTCATATCACCATGGTGAAGCCATCCCACGATTACGGGGCGAGCCGCTGCAAGCTCCGCCTCAATTAAATACTCGTCAGCGTCTTGCCTGAACTCTGCGTGTAAACCCAAATTTCTTAGCGCACGGATTTGCGCCTCAACGCTTGTTGTATCCCCAAACCGTTCCCTTACTTTGTTATACGCATCATCAGTTCTCACCTTCCCGTAGAAAGCTGCCACCATCGCAGCGGCAGAGCTAAAACACTCCCTATACCCCCGGCCACTTTTATTATCTAGCTGGTGAAAGTAGGGCACCTCGGTTTGATGTGCTATCCCACTAGCCTTCCAGGATTCAAACCAAGAAGCATCTTCTTTTAGCAGTTCCTTAGGTAAAGCATCCTCTAGCTCTTTGATGGCTGCTAACTGGTGAGGGGTTCCCCGGAAATGCGAAAAGAACGGGAGTAACGCAAGCACCATGAAAACTCGGTTCATTTAATCAACGCCGGTTTAGGGCATTGAGTCGAGCCTGAATGGTAGCCGGAGAAAAACAAAAAACCAGCCGCTCCAATGACGACGGCACCCATGGTCCCCACTATGAAAAACCCACTAACCAAGACCCAATTTGGGTCAGGTTTCATTTTTCGATCCTTGCTTCAGGGAACAGGTTCTTGCTCACGTACTCACAAACTTGGTCATCAATTGTGTTGTCCGTGGTCTTGACGTAAGCCTGAAGAAGATCAAGGACCAGAACTTTGACCGCCTTGCTTTTAAGGAATGAGAACAAGATTGGACGAACTAGAAACAGCATGAAAGCTTTGCTATTGCCAAAAGTCTAATTCCTATCACTGTGACCCTCAAGTCTGGCTACTGAACGCTCCAGATCACTGAGCCTCCCGAAGATTTCCCGATCTCTCGCCATCATGTCGGTATGGAGCAAATCCATTCGAGTGGCTAAATTATCCATAGCTGAAGTGAGCCTCACTAACGATTCTCGGCCTGCTTGGCTTTGGCTATTGGCACGGACGATGCCTAGGCCAGCTACACCGACCGACGCTCCAGCTACCGCTGCTAAAACTTCGACCACCGCTCGACCAAACGCTTCGACTAATCATGGCAGATCCAAAGGACAATGAAGAAAAAGACGGTTTTTCAACGGCAGACCTTGTTAAGGTCTCTGTTTTGATTTGGAGCGCAACGTTACTAACCGTGTCTTATTTAGGGATCTTTCCTCAAATGAAAATGGACAATACGTTCGTGGCGAGCCTTTTAACCGGTGCAATGGCGAGTTTTGGTATAGAACGTAAATCGGCTAATCAACAAAAGAAGACACCACCTAAGGTAGAAACGCCTACTAACACGCCTAACACGCCTTCTCCGCAATGAAACGGTTTGCTCTTCTGGTGATTGCGCTGTCTTTGGCTCCAGCAGCGCACGCTGATCTAACGCATAAGATCCAAAGCTCTGTGCAGCTTCAAGTTGGTGGAGCGATGACCACTGCAAATCGCTTGGGAAGTACCTTCAGCATTAGCGGTTCGGGCGTTGATACGACCGACGGCACGACGGCAAACACCATTTCCACAGGTGCCATCACTTCAGGTGTTTACGCTCCAGGAACCATTGCTGCCACTCAAGACACGCCTGGCGCAGCGTTTAGTTTTAGCCAGTCCTACACACAAGCCGATGCGCTTCCAACCGCTGCCCCTACTACCGGAGCAGTTCAAAACTTCGGCAGCTTGCAATCCACTGCTGCTGGAACGCTTGGAACATTAGCCGGTACTGTTTCCCCCTCTGGTGCTATTGCAGTAGTGGGCGGCGGGGCAAATACCCTGGCTATTGGACAGTTCGTAACCTCCTTAGAAATTGATTGATGCGGTTTCTGTTGCTGCTTTTGCTGGTTGCCCCAGCTGCAAAGGCTGTGCCAGTTGTGCCCAATTTCTCAACTGGCTCCATGACCACACATACAGAAACAACCAGTAACGTTACTGAAACAATTGTGAGCGAGTCCTACGAAACGGGCTGGCAATATTCTGTTAGCGGCACCAACATTGAGCCTGCAAACGGAGCCAGCCTCACACCAGGCACTACAACGGTCAACGGATGGTCAGCCCTCGACGTAAGCAACAAGCCGAAGTGGAACATCACCACTCCTGGTGGAGCGTTTCAGCTTCTCGAAACTTATTCTGGGCCAGGATTATCAAACGTGACAACAATCCAGCGCGTCACCGAAATAACTCAAATTACCGACACTATCTCTACCTTCTCGCAATAGTCCTAGCCGCTCCAGCAAACGCAGAAACTATTGGCGGTGTTTCAGCCACTGCCTCGCCAACAGCAACCAGCTCAGGAAGCGTTACAAATCAGGCGGTAATGATTGCACCGTCCCAACATCTGACAAATTCTTACGGCAATGGCATTCAATGCCAAGGTCCAATCCTTACGGTCACTCCTTATGTCAATCGATCCAAATCCTGGCAGCTTCCGTTTGAGGATTATTACGGGGATCCTGTATACGATCTCTCTGATCGGGATGATAATGGCATACTCGATAATCCTGGATCCGTCCTATATGAGATGCCAACGAGAACGGGTCAAAAAGATAGCCACAACTGGAGTGGTGGACTTTCGATGCAAGTAACCATCCCGCTTGATGGTGGCCTACAAGCACGATGCAAAGCGATGGCTGATGCCAACATTAAACTGCATCAACAAACTGTTGCCACACGACGACTTGAGTACGAAATTGCAAGACTCAAGAACTGCGGGGAACTAAAGCTCAAAGGCATTGAGTTTCACCCCAAGTCGCCTTATTTTTCTGTCTGTGCTGACGTAATGATCAAGCCCAAACCCGGACAGGTATTGCAGCACAAACACGCTATCCCTTCCGCTTTGCCCGTTGAGCTTTCCGGCGCTCCAACACCGATAAAAGTGGTGCCTTTTTCCCAAAAGCCTTAGACACTTTAGTCAGCACTTTCTTCACAACAGGCTTAATCACTTTCAGCAAAAATGGCGTAGCTAAGCCTGCCGCAACACCAACGGTTGCAGTAAGCGCAACAGCAGTTGCAGCCGGTAATGACGGAACAGCGTTTATCATCTGTTCAGGCAACTTGATCTCTTCATACAAGACGACGCATTTACCGTCCTGTATCTCGTAGCTCGCAATTCTTTTTGACCCATTTTGAACAAGAACTCCGACCCCCTTGGCCCTCAAGGGAGGGCACCTAGGATCCTCGTCAATTGCCGGTTTCGGCTTGGGAAGATTCGGCGTAGCTGGCGTTGGCGCTTGTGGTGTCTCAGGCGTCGAGGGTTTTGGAGTCGGAGCGACTGGGTCAAAAACTAGCTCCTCCGGCCTGTAGTCCATCGCATTGAAACTAGGCAGGTCAATGATTGGCGTGCCAATATTTACCGTCACTGGTGGTGCGGTTGGAATTGACATTGGAGCTGGTCCGTTCCAACTCCGAATGTCGTTGATCCCAATCGTGCGAATCTCAGGCATCGCCCTGCATCTTTGCGATCAAACGATCCAGATACCAGCTGGCCTTGCCTGCATCTTGGAGCGCATTGCCCTTATGCCACATCCTGAGCAAATACTTGAGCGTCTGGCCAAGTAGATAACCGCTCACAACGTCATCAGCGTCATGAACGGCATCCTCAATCACCTCAATAACCTCAACACGACCTTGGTTGTAATGGTCTGGCGAATTGATCAGATCTGACATTAAAAAGGAAGAGCAGGACCAGTCTCAGTTGGCAATGCAGGGATCATCTCTTTGACCTGACTGGGCATCGCATCTGTCACCGCTCCAGAAACTAACTCACCGACCAAAGCCTTGGCCTCATCAATCGCCTGTTGTTTCATCTCAGGAAACTTGCTGACAGCGTAGAAACTCATGCCAACCAAAACACCAGACATCGCGAACCCAAGGGCTCCGACCAAATTAAAGTAGCGTTGCACTTGCCAAGATTGCAGGTTGGTGCCATGCTAGCCATACGCAATCGAGCGGTTGCGTGCGCTAGACCTAGTATCCAAGCTGTTAGATCAGCCACTGTTCTGCTAGAGCGTCGGCGCTGCTTAAGCGGGAGTGCCTTGCTAGCCAGGGCCGCTGCTCACCCCGAATGGTCATCGGTACTCTTTTGATCACTTGAGAACCCTGCTTAGGCGGGGTTTTCTTGTAGGCATGAAAAAACCCCTAGCAGTGTGAGAATACTAGGGGCTCCCTCAACTCTGACTAAGCCCGACACTCAGTCACTTCTGATTCTAGGTCAAAGCTTGACTTTGCCACCAATCTTCAGGCCATAGCCAGCGTCGATGTTCTCATATTTGGCGTAAGAGACCTCACCATAAACATCGATCCTGTCCGCAACAGGAGCAGAAACACCGGTCTTAGCAGAGAAGCCAAGCTCTGTGTCGCTGCCTTGTGGGCTTACCCAGCTAGGTCCACCCTGGATATAGAACGAACCAGCTTCATAGCCAACGTGAGCATCCATAACGGATCCGCCGAAATCAGAGCCGCTCCAAGCACCATTCCATTCTGGGTTGACGTAGAAGCCGTCAGCCTGTGCAGATGGAGCTAATGCAACACCGCAAGCAACAACGCCAGCAGCACACAATAAAAATTTGATCATGAAACTGAACTAAGCAAAACCACTCAGAGTTTACTTCCCTTGGCCTCTAGATAGCTTCCTTCCATGTGACTGTTTGGAATGCTTCCCATTACCTTGGCGGGTTTTCTTCGGCTTGCCCTTAACAAAATCAACCTCAGATGCGCCGCTTGGTTTAGCCATCGATGCTCATCGTGTTGAAGTGCGTCTTCATTAGCCCTGTATACAAACCGTGCATCGGATGACTTTTATCATCACGACCCTCGTATTTATACAGAGCTTCAATCCAAGCTTGTCTGTTGCGCATCGCTGGAACGTCCTCCGCTCCAGGCTTGCCGGGGATCATGGGATCAGGTTTTTGCATCAGCTACCAGCAGTAATGGCAGCATTCAAAGGTGCAAGATCCTCTGATGTCCAGTAGGTCTTAGCAACCATCAGCTGAAGGTGTTCAACGTTGCGAGCAACTGTTGCTGTTTGATCAGCATCACGCGAGGAGAGCGCCATTAGCTCAGTAATCAAAGTCACGCTGTCCAGAGACGCAGCATAATGAGCGGCAATCTCGGTAGCGGTAGGTGCTTCGGCAGACATAGAAGGTCAGCGGGATGATTTAAGTCTACGCGCCTTTAAGCGCAGCGACTTCAGCTTTAAGATCTTTGACCATTGCGGTCAGCTCTTGTACGGCGTTAACCAGTACAGGAACTAGATGCTCACCTTTATACTTAAGGTTGTCAGCATCTTCTGTGTCAATAATAACGGGGTTGTCACCCTCAAGAGCAAGAATATCTTGTGCTTTGAATCCATAACGGACACCACCAGTTGGCTCTTCAGTGTCACGATCTACCTTGAATTGATAAGCAGTTGGCTTGAGTTGATTAACAAAGTCCAGACCATAAGGTACTGGAGCAAAGTTCATCTTATCACGAGCATCAGATGTAACGGTCCAAGCAACTTGAACGTAGGCATTGGTGATTGATGTATGACCTAAAACCAGACGGTTACTTTCTGTTGATACGTTAAATACTGGTGCGTAAGTACCACTTGAATTTACAAAACCAATTCCAGTATTACCACTTCCAGTAGTAAGGTCTTTAAAGGCTCTATCGCCAATGGCTGCGTTGTAGCCACCAGTGGTGTTATTTATAAGAGCTTGGTATCCGGTAGCTGTATTGCTAGCGCCAGTAGTGTTGGAAGCGAGAGCTTGATAACCATTGCCGACGTTATAAGATCCAGTAGTGTTGGCATTTAGAGCATTTGTTCCGGTAGCTACGTTCCTACCACCAGTGGTATTGGCATGGAGAGCAAAGTAGCCTGTAGCAACGTTGTTAGAACCAGTTGTGTTAAGTCTGAGAGATCGTGATCCGTAAGCTGTGTTTCCAGATGCAGTAGTATTAGACTGAAGAGATTGATAACCAGAAGCTACATTTTCAGTTCCAGTGGTGTTGGAGTAGAGAGCAACGTACCCGCTAGCTGTGTTTTCAGTACCAGTGGTGTTTGAATAAAGAGTTCGGTATCCGCTGGCTGTGTTGCTATTACCAGTAGTGCTTGTATAGAGAGCTTGGTATCCGTTAGCTACGTTGTTTGAACCAGTGGTGTTTGCTTTAAGAGCAGAGGTTCCAGTACTTGTGTTATAAGCTCCAGTGGTGTTATCTTCTAATGCTTTATAGCCAAATGCCGAGTTATTGGCAGCGGTAGTGTTATTCGTAAGTGCTTCATAACCAAATGCTGCGTTGTAAGCTCCAGTGGTGTTTGAATAAAGAGCTTGAGATCCGCTAGCTGTGTTGTAAGAACCAGTAGTATTGGAATAGAGAGCAGAAGCTCCGTTGGCTACATTTTGCAGCCCAGTAGTGTTTCGGTTTAGCGACTCGGATCCATACGAAGTATTATTAGCACCAGTGGTGTTGTAAAAAAGAGTTCGGTATCCGCTGGCTGTGTTGTTATCACCAGTGGTGTTTGTATAAAGAGCTTGTCTCCCCACAGCCGTGTTGTAATTAGCAGTGGTGTTCAACTGAAGACTACCAGCTCCCATCGCTGTGTTGTATCCACCAGTCGTATTAGAAGTCAGCGCACCCATCCCGACAGCTGCGTTATTATTACCAGTTGTATTTGCACGAAGGGCGTGATATCCGGTAGCTGTGTTATCACCAGCAGTTGTATTTGTATAAAGAGCTTGATATCCGGTAGCCGTGTTATAAGATCCAGTGGTGTTGGAGTAGAGAGTTTGTCTCCCACTAGCTGTGTTTTCAGCACCAGTGGTGTTTGAATAAAGAGCTTGGGCTCCGAAGGCTGTGTTACTAGAAGCAGTGGTATTTAAACGAAGAGCTTGTATCCCGTAAGCTGCGTTAAATTGACCTGTCGTGTTGACGAGCATCGTTTCGTATCCGCTAGCTACGTTGTGGCTGGCAGTTGTATTGCTATAGAGAGTTTGGTAACCGGAAGCTGTGTTGTAATTTCCAGTGGTGTTGCTGTAAAGAGCTTTATCTCCAGTGGCTGTGTTTTGAGCACCAGTAGTGTTGGAATAGAGAGCCGCGTATCCGTGTGCTGTGTTATTAGCACCAGTGGTGTTTGACGCGAGGGAGATTCGTCCAGTAGCTGTGTTGTAAGAACCAGTGGTGCTTAAATAGAGAGCGTTGTATCCGGTAGCTGTGTTATAAGAGCCAGTGGTGTTTGTATAAAGAGCTTGCATTCCGCTGGCTGTATTTTGAGTGCCAGTGGTGTTGGAGCGGAGAGCTAGATAACCTAAGGCACTGTTGTTAGCACCAGTGGTGTTTAGGTGTAGGGCGGATTGTCCTACTGCTACATTAAAATTTGCAGTAGTGTTATTTGCCAGTGCTCCATCACCCAATGCAGCGTTATATGAACCAGTTGTATTACGCCCTAAGCAATAATTAGACCCTACAGCTGCATTATAGTTACCGGTTGTATTTGTTTGAAGAGCCTGATATCCAACAGCTGAGTTTCTTGCGCCAGTAGTGTTTGCTGTTAAAACTTCATCACCAATTGCCGTATTGGACGACCCTGAGGTGTTTGCATCCAGGGCGTTGTTGCCGACAACAGTGTTCGTTGCAACGTCACCCGCTCCACGGCCAACAGTGATTGCATTAATCAGTGCATCAGTGACCGACAGTACGCCGCCTGTGGTTGTGCCAACCTCAAGCCAAGCGTTGTTTGCGCTGTTCCGCAGCTTGATCTTGTTGGCAGTAGTGTCAACCCAGATTTGATAGGCATATTTGGTCGCTGGTTCTGAGCTATTGCTGTTCTGGCTAACGATTGCCGCAAGGGCATTATTCAAATCAGCACGTACAGCCGAGCCCGTTCCATTGGCAATCACATAATCATGGGTAGCCATTTTTTAATCCGTTGCGGACAGCAGTACCATCATCTTAAACGCCTCTGCCAAATCCCACCGCCGTGTAAGTAAAGTTGCGATTTACGTTGCTGCCGCTTGAATCCAATACATCAAGATTAAAACCTGTACCTGTAACACTGCTGACGTTGACCCGCTCACCGTTGCCAAGGTTCTGCACTGTGATGCCAATGCTCGGCAAGAAGCTGTTTAAGTTGCCTAGCGCCGACGTACCAACAAAGAAAGTGTTGTCAAAAGTCACCGCTTTGGTGCTGGTGCCAGATGCAGTGACCTGACTGATTTCCTCCCTGCGTTGGAAATTGGTTTCGTAGCCCAGCTCATCAATCAAGATGTTCTGCGCGATGTCAGCACTGGTCAACTCTGCCTTGAACTGGAACGCACGGCCCTTAAACGTGCCAGCTACAAACTCTTGCCACGCCGTATAGGTCGGGGATCCTGAAGGATCGCCGTCTGTCCTTCGCATGTAGAGCTTGGCATTAACAGCATCAGCATCTGTTCCGTCAAAATCGCTCCAAGTGTCTAGCAATGCAGTGCGGGAATCGATTAGATCACTAGGGAAAAACGCACGAGTAACAAACCGCCGCTTGATGTCAAGCGCAAAACGTGCACCAAGATCTAGCGTGTTGTTGAACTGATACTCAGCAGAGCTAAGGATGTCGCCTAAGAAGTCAAGCGATACAATCGCATCAAAGTCAGTTACATCATCGATGTTGTCGTCACCGGCAATCACCAGCGCATCTAGGTCATCGCTGTAAAAGCAATCAGTCTTGGTCCCTTGAAACGGTGGACTGTCCTGGTCTTCTCTGCGCGTTTGGACCGTAATCCTGCCAACGGCATCAGGGAAGTCCATCAGCACACTGGTTGCGTTCGTGCTCTTGTTTCCCAGCTCGTCCTCAAACTTGACCAGAATTTCGCCTTCAACCAACGGCACAATGGCCTCGGTTGAGTTACCGCCAACAGCAGGGATTAGGTCAACAGAGTTGGGCCAAGTGGCTGAGCCATCAGTCAGACTGCTGTGCTTGATATGCACCAAGCCGTTGACCTTTACATCTAAGTCAACTGTTTGATCCCAGCGCAAGCGAGCACTGTTAGCACTGATCGGCTCAATCGACAGGTTCTGCACATCGCCAGGGACTGCTGTTTTACCAGCAAGAGTAAACGTAGCTGTTGCAATTGTGCTTTGCTTGCCAAGATAGTTTCGAGCAAGGACTTGCACTCTTAGCGTTCCGGCGCGTAATGCTCTGATAGTGATTGATGGGCTGCTAGTTACAATCGTGATGAAGTTATCATTGTCGAGCTTGTACTTAACAAGAAAGTCGTTGGTATTAAGACGGTCATGACCCCAACTAAAATCAAAACCAGTATGAACCGTTTGGCCTTCTTGATATAAGAACTCAGCACCCGTAAGATTTTCTGGAGCAGAAGGCGTACCCGAAAGGTTGGTGATGTCTCGCGTTGTCAGTGCAATGTCTTCTTCAATAGCTGCATAGATTGATTCGTTATATGCAATAGCACTCACGCCGTAAACACCATCACCTGTTTCAGCTACCGACAGCACTCGAAATTTTTGCACCTGAATATCAGATGTTTCAATCATGTAAACCGCAGCTGCATTAGGTGCTTCGCTGAAGGCTTCAGTCACAGTAATGTTTGCGCCTGAAATGCTATCTATGCTTTTGGTCTCTGCCAAGCCGGTTGGCATCATTACTGAGATGGTTGGACTTTTTGTAGTGTCTACCGAAAGATCAGTAGTGCTATCGACTGTAATAACAGTTGTAGTTGCAGAGCTAACTCGTCCGCTTCTTCTCGTTCCGCCTCGCAGTGGATCGGCAACATCAACCACCATCCCTGGGCGAACGAGGATGCCGCTTTCAATCGCAACAACGAACTCGCAAGTCTCAGTCAGGTTTTGCTCTGATAGCAATGCCCATTTACCGAGACGATTTGCTTGCCCTTGGCTATAACAACCGACGGCTTTAATATCTTTTTTAATAACACCATATTTAGCAACAGCTGCGTGATCTTCAACGTATTCATACTCAAGCTTGCCACGGGTGTCATACGACTGCCATGCCACAACGGCAACTGTATGACGGGATTTTTGTGCCGATCCAGAATAGGAAAACGTCCCACCGACAATGTTGGAAGGTCCAAGTAAATACTGAGCATCTGTTGGCTTGTCTTGCAATAACACCAACGATCCAGAGCCATAATAGGCAATGCCACGGAAAACAGCAGTTAGCTGCTGGATGATGTTGTAAACTTCATCACGGCTATTGATTAACATGTTGAGGCTGAACCGTGGCTCTTGGCCTCCTTTCCCGTCGCTAACTAAAGTATTGCAATACTGGCTAATTGAAAAAAAGTCATAACGGTCAAGCGTGTCTTCTGGTATTGCTGCCCCATATCGATCATTGATTAACAAGTCATACAAACACCAAGCAGGGTCGTTTGTCCAAGTTGCGGCAGAAAACGTGCCGTCCCAAACGCCAGAATAGGAAATCCTTCCAAGATGCGTTGTTGTGTCTACTGTCGCATTACTTGGAATCTTGACCTTGATGCCTCGAATCAGATATTTCCGAGAAGGAACGCTGCCAAATTGACGAGAATCAAAACGCAGTCCAACTAATGCGGAGTTGGGATAACGAAACTTCTCATCAATAATCTCGGTAAAAGACTGAAAAAATGTTGAGCTGGAACGGCGCGTGCTGGTTTCGTCGCCGCTTACACGCACCATCCGTATATCAACAGGGAAAGCACCGCTAAGCGTAATCATGTAATCACGTTGATATTTTGCACTGCTTTTGCCTGATATTGTGTCCGAAATTATGTCGTTAAAACCACCGCCGTTGTATTGAATTTGAATTTTGATTGCGACTGAATGTCCAACAATGTCTCCATCGTCTTCGATAATCCGAAGTGCTGGAATTGTAAGAGTGACGCGCACTCGATCTATAGTAGTGTTCGTGATTGACCGAGTAACGGGAGTGCTATTGGTAACTTCAGTGTTGACTGACTCTTCCGACTGAGTGGTGCCATACTCACCAGCTATATGGGTTTGAGTTTGCGTTCCAGTGCGTGTAAAAATTGTAAAATTGTCAAAATTATTTGAGCCGTCAGCATTCTGAATTTGCGTGTCTTCTAGAAAGATGCTTTTTAGGCCATCCTCTAAGCCTTCTATTTCGCCTTCACTAATTAGGTCAAGGACACTAGCAAATTGAACTGATTGAAGAGTATCGTCAGCCTCTGTTGGTGTATGAGAAGATCCACCGCCGCCTTTGCCGCCGCCGCCTCCACCACCAGAACCAGCAACACGCGCCCCTAGCCCAGCGTTATGAACGCGCACACCATTAGCAATGAAAGTGTGCTGATTCTCTACGGTTAAGTTGTAAACCGTATGCTCCCCAAGATCAGTGCGGCTAATTATTGGCCGTAGATGACCTTGTTCGTCAACAGTACAATCATCAGCGCCTAACGTTCCAATCGCCACAAATGCGTTGTACTGATTCAAGACCCAGTGATTAGGCGTTGCGTCTAAAAAGCTATCACCCCACAGTTTATATCTAACAACGTCTTCGCCATAATGTTTATGGACTTTTAGAACTTTGGCATTATGAACAACACCTTTGTGATCAAAGCTGTAAATACTATTGCCAACCTCTATTTTGTCAATGCGTTGCGTCCCGCCAGGTACAGACACAAGAGTGTCACCAGTAAAACAACCGCCGCCGCCAGAGCCCGCAATGTATTTAGTTTGTGTCATTGGTTCATCGCAACATGGGCAAGGAGTCCAAGCTTGCTCCCGTCAAGGAAGCTGGGATCGCTACTGACTATTTTCCCGTCAACATCAAGACCGCTAGAGATAATTGCCGACCCAACGAATACTCGCCCATACGCTATCGGGACCGCCAAGCCTTGTTTCGACGTGTTTACAACATTAGAGAACGTAAAGGATTCGAGCTGCGCTGACTCCTCAAGCTCTCCAAGCTTTGAAAACTGAGGTTGTGGCGAAAGCATTTGAGCAACGCCCATAAGAACCAAAGCGATACCCATGTTGCCTGCAGCTATAGCCAGACCGCTGGCAAGCAGAAAACTAGGGGCAGCAACCATAGTCGCAGCAGCACCAGTTGAGGTAAAGCCACCAGCTGCTAACGCAAACCCAGCCCCAGGGGCAAGAATTGCAATCGCAATCAACCCAAAACCAGCGGCAATTGCGCCAAAACCTCTGCCTGCACCTGCAATAATAGGCGTAATACTAAAAACTTCTTTCTCGCCCCAAGGCATTACTAGCGGGCTCAAGTCATCAATAACGCGCTCCTTGCCAATAGTTACTCGATAACTAACACCATTTTCCTCACTATCAAGCAACCACTTATCAAGCCCAGGGAAGTTTACACACAACGCTTTTATTGCCTGCGCTGGTGTTGCTGCCTCAAACTCAAATCGACACTGGCCTAGCCGCTTGCGAAGTGCGCCGTAGACCTTAACAACTTTCATGTCTTAAGGCGCAAGCAGTGCTCTTCCCATAATAGCCGCCAAGCGTGTAAACATCCCTGCTAGACAGCCTTCCCTGCACATGATGCAAAATCTGCGAGTCACCTAGGTAGATCGCGGCATGGTTTGGAACCGGTGAAACCAGCTGCATCAACAACGCATCACCGCTTTGTAACTGCTCAACCGGAATCTTGTGGAACCCTTCCTTCTCGAAGTTTTCCAAATACAGGTTTTGACCATGTTCCCACCATTGGTCACGGCGGTCATAATCTTGCAGCTTCAGCCCCCGCTCCCTTCCGTACCAGTCACGGCAAAGGCTGTAACAATCCACAACGCCGTGAACAAATTCACGCCCCACATACGGCAACTCAAAGCCGCTTGGTTCGCAATAGCCCCAGCCCTCAGTGTTTGGATTGACGATAAACCAAGGCAACTCTGACTTCTCGCACGCAACCTGATCAGCAATTGATGGAGCGGGGTTTGTTTTTGGGTGACTGTGGACAACGGCAACAACTTCACCCTTGTCTTCTACTTCGTTCCAGCCATCAAGAACAAAGTGTTCGTCAGGTGTTTGGGCAATGTTGCGACATGGGAAATAACGCCGACGCCCCTTGACTACAGCAACCAGGCCACAACACTCACGGGGAAACTCATCTTTTGCGTGTTGAAGGATCTCAGCCTTTATTGCCGTTGTTAGCTTCATTATTGGGTTAATCCAGCTCCGGGGAACGATCCAAACGGCAACTCGCCATTTGCCCCGAATCGTAGCTTGCAACTACCAACGCGCTTACCGCAAACATCCTGCGCCAATGTGGTGACGCTGTTGCCGTTCACGTCAAAGTAGCTGCTGCCTGTGTAGCTGCATTCAGAACTGCGATAAACCCACTGGCATACATTCGCGACGATCTGACGTTTTGGGAGCTTCTGCCCCGCAAGGTCAAACTTGCTTGCTAGCTCAAATGTCACGCTATCTCGTGACTCATTGCTTTTCCGATCTATGTACCACCGCTCATCAGGGAACTTGGCGTTTGGGTCGGCTGTTGATTCCCCATCTAAGAACTTCTTCAGCGTTCGGATCCGTCGAACCTCCGCGCCACCAAGATCGTTTCCTGCTGTTGTGGTGTTGACCAGCAGTAACAAAGTGGTCATTACGCCGTCAAGATTGCTGATCGATAACGTAGGCCGAGGCAACGTACCAGTGTTCGTAAAATCAAAGCCGTCTGCCTTGACCGGAATACGGGTGTAAGTGTTCCCGTTGAAGACCACGTTGCCGCTGACCGCTGCGTTTGCACCCGCATGAAAACGATAAACATCAGTGCTGCCATGCAACGCACTGTCTAAATGGACCTCAAACAGTTCAATGATTGCGCTGGGATTGAGCTTCGATAGCTCTTCATACGCAGAGGAAATCGCTGTCCAGACACAGGTGTTATCAGTGATCGTGCTGCCAATATCCGTTGGCCAGCTGGGTTGAGACGATGCTGACGTTCCAGCAGTCGTACACCGAAAGAACAGACCAGAGGCTTGCTCTGTTGTGGCGCGGCGAATATCACCAACAGCAAATGCGGTACTAGCAGCCCAAGCAGCAACAGCCATTACGGTTCAAATACTTCGCGGAACGTTGTTTGAATTGTGGCGCGGTTCAGGTACGGAATCGACTTGCTCCACTGCTCACAGACGAATTTAGAACTGCTGCCCTCGCCGGGTGGTGTGAAGTCAAAGTTTGCGTTATCAGCAGCCCGTGCATCTAAGAACGTTTCAATAGTGTCGGCATCAGTCTCAGATACCTCAAACGTGAGGTTAAAAACCTTGGGATTTTGATTGATCCCATAAGTCAACCGAGCCTCATAGCCGTCACCAAATTGCACTTTCCGCACCACAGGGGCACTGCTTTTTTGCAAGCCATAGGTCGGTGTGATCGAAGGGAAAGTAGCCATTAGCGTGCGAGTAAACCGCCGGGACGTTTTTGTTTCACTAGCTCTTGTTGTACTGCAATGCCAATCGCCTTGCCAAGTTGCGCAGCTTGATCGCCATCACCTTCAACATTAGAACCAGAAGCGTCAACATTTACGGTCACATTAGCGCCACCGCCCAATGATCCATTTGGTGCGATGCTCCCGCTGCGCCCTGGAGTAAAAAGTTCGGGCCCGCGTTCTCCGACCATGTAAGACGTGCCGCTTTTTACGGTGCCGCCAGAAGCTCTCCCCCCGCCGAACAGCATCGAAAGGATTCCACCAGCCGGTCCCATGCTGCCAGCCACACTAAACAGTTGATTGATCCCTGAACGCAAGAGCTGATTCGCTAGGTTTTTCAAGATGTCCATGGCAGATTCGCCAAGAGATTTTGTTCCTTCAATTGCAGCAACAATCGAATCAGTGACGTTGCTCTTAATTGCGTCGCCAACTTGCTTATATTTTTCTTTTAAATCATCTGCTGCTTTTTTCTGTGCGTTATCCGCTTTTTCTTGTGCCTTATTCAGTTTTTCTTGGGCCTTAAGAGCTTCTGCGTCTTTTGTAGCTAGGAACTCTTTAATCTCTAACGCTGTGAACAGACCTCTTTCTGCCTGTATTCGCTGATCGGCTAAGTCATCCCCAATCAGGCTGCGGCTTGCGTCTATATCTCTAATTTTTTGCTGCAATTCAACCATCCTTGTCTCTTGGTCAGTGCGCGTTCGGACCAGAGCTACTTGATCACTTATCGCCTGCAACTCCGCACGAGCGTTTTCGCGAGCCGCAATAGTAGGGTCTACTTCGGGGCTTGTGCCGGTTGGCTTAGGTTTGTTCCGACCTAAGGCTTCGTCAAGCTCGGCAGGAGTCAACGTGTCAAAGCCTTGAATTGATTTGCTTCTTACGTCAGCTCTTATTTCATTAATTGCAATTTCAATTTCATAGCGGCCTTGCATTGTCTCAAGAGAAGCCGTTAACAGTTCAATTTTCTTCCTTATGTAGTCAGCACTTGGGCCTGCTTTATCTAATTGTCCTTTAAGCGTTTCAATCTTTTCAGCAGTTTTCTGCATTTTCAGCGTTAACTCTTCCCCAGCGCCAGAGGTGTCTCGCAGGCTTGCTTCTAGCGCGTCAATCTTCGTGCGTGCATCAAATGCACCCTTTGCTACATAAGCAATTCCGGCAGTTAATGCCACCCAAGGCAACGCCAACATTGCCCCTTTAAGCAGCACCATTGCCTTCGTAAGCACGCCAGCAGCTGCTGCGGTGGCGTAAATCTTGACGCCAAAGGTCGATATCAATGCCGCCTGTGTTATTAGTAATGCTTTTAGAGAGCCAAGAGCAATGCCAACTATTCCAATCCCGGTTGCAAGCGAACCCATAATAGGGGTAAGCACCGTCACTGCCGCCACCAGACCGAACAAGCCTGCTCCTGCTGTTTTAATTGGCCCAGGCAATTCACCAACTAGTTTAATTAACCCGGTTAATCCTTGAACGAAGGGTGTTACGGCAGGCAATAATCTGCCGCCAACAGCATCACTTAAATCGCTTGTAGCATTACTAAATTCTTTGAACTTTTGGGCTGGCGATTCAGCTAACAATTGTTGAATTTTATCTTTATTTAATTCAAAACCTTTTGCTAAAGAGTTTATAAGGATGTCTGCCGTAATTTTGCCTTCACTACCAAGCTTTTTAAGTTCTCCAACTTCAACCTTCATTTCGTCTGAAACCAGCTTTAAGATCCCAGGCACTTGTTCAGAAATTGACCTAAATTCATCCCCTTGTAGGGCTCCGCTTCCTAACGCTTGACTAAGTTGTAAGAACGCCGCAGAAGCAGCCGCTGCCTCTGTACCGCTAGCGATTGCTGTTGCATTAAAACCTTTGTAAACCGTTTGAATATCTTTTAGCGAAGTCCCAAGTGGCCTTAATCTTGCATAAACATCTGAAAAGTTGCGAGCTGATTCGGCTTGAGATTGATTGAAAAGCTTGGCATTGCTTCCTACAAGCTCTTGAATCCGCCCAAATTCACCATATTCGGCTAATAACGCTTTTAACCTTACTTGTGTTTGAGCAAAACTTGCTGCCTGCCCAATCATCCTTTTAGTGAAAGCAGCAACGCCAAGGCCAATGATTGCGCCCTTCAATCCGCCAAGTTTGGATCTAAATTTTTCTGATGCTCTTTGAGCTTTAATAAAGGCCGCTTTCATATCGCGGCCCATTTGCCCCGCACGCTTTGTGAGACCCTTTAGCTCGGTTTGCGTTCGCTTAACAGTTTGCGACAGCTTCTTGGTTGCCCTGTCAACCTGCTTAAGCGGGTTGAGCGCCTTTACGGCATTGACAATCAGCTCAATGTTGGATGCTGCCACGACCGCCCTAGCACTGCCCCAATCTTACCGCCGACTGGACTTAGCGCGATCTATTGCTTCTTTTTCTTTCTCGCTCTTCAGTTCGTAGTAAGCAGCAAAATGAACAAACTCCGCATCGGTCAATTCCGTGCGAAGTCTGCTCACTGTCATCCCTAACTCGCAGGCCAGATGGAACTCAAAAGAGAGCCAACTGTCCTGCTCTAGTCGTTTTTTGCTTCTTTGAGATCCTCGTCACCGCCAAGGCCAAACAAGAATAATTCAAGGTCATTCAATACTGACTCAGGCAACTGCCGTTGAAGCTTATGAGCATCAGCAGCGGCGAAAGCTTTGGTCCCGTCTTCAAGCTCTGCTATTTGGCACAACATTTGGGTGCTGATGTCCAATGCTTCATCTGTCCCAGAAAGGCTTTGTGCTTTTTTGCGATCTGCCCTTGTGATCGGTTTAAAAAACAGATCAACAACTTTTTTGCCTTCGGCGTTTTTTAGTTCAAACTTGCGGCGCTGGCTGAGATCAAACGACTCAACCAGCAGATCAACAGTGCGGTTAGTAGGCATTCAAGTGACATATTTGCCACTTGAAGTATAGCCCTATCACTCCAAGTTAGAAGTGATGGTGCTGCTAGTGATGAAACTGCAAGAGGCAACGACAAGATCGCCAACAGTGGAGCTGATTTCCATGTCAGTAATAATCCCGCCAAAAGAAACCGAATCAGTGCCGTTTGTGTTGCCGGTGGTGAACAACTCAAACGAAGCATCAGCGGCATCGCCAGCTTTAATAATGTCCTCGACAAAAGCGGCTTGGCCCGTTGCATCTGGGTCGTAAACCAGCTCAACTGTTCCAGAGCCGGAAATCATGCTCCCAACAAATTGACGGAAAGTATTTCCATGGACACTTGTGTCCAGGGTTTCTTTGGTGATGGTCAGACTCCAGCTGCGAGTCCCGACAACAGTGGCAAGACTGCCG
>CAACVF010000031.1_pt1 | contig 27558 bp, 34 predicted proteins | sample 2381781 | NCBI WGS metagenome assembly CAACVF01 (sample SAMEA5211967, study PRJEB30684) | marine metagenome | biome: Marine; feature: Epipelagic; material: Water | collected 2015-10-15 | depth 60 m | reverse complement strand
TTTTTTTTAACGTAAAATATCGTTTAAAAACAATGACTTAATTTTTAGCCAAAAAGGGCTTTACTTCTTGGAAGGTGTGGGATAAGTTAGGAATTACCACAACAAGAAAGACGATCATGTATTGTAAATATTGTTTAACAGATACGGCTAAGAAGACAGGCAGCTGGGTTCGAGGAAAGAATACTCGGCACTACTACCTTTGCGATCTTTGCGGTGAACGTTGGACAAGTGATCAAGACCCTGAGGAGTTAGACTTTATTCCTTGGGATAGTTTTACTTGGGAGTGGGATATTAATGAACCACATGAGGGAGATGAATAATGACATTTGAAATACTAATTACATTGTACGGATTATTTTTGATGATCTATATGCCTTACGTTTTAATCAAGTTTATTAGAATGAGGCGTGAACATGACCGCCAGTACAGAGAATTTATGAGGAGGAAGAACAATGCCTAATTGGGTAACAAATGAAGTAACGTTTACTTTTGACATGAGCCATCAGAAACGTAAGTTTTTGGATCTTGTAAAGTCCGATGATAATCCATTTGACTTTGATAAGATCATTCCGATGCCAAAAATCTTTAATGACATTTGCCAATCAAAATCTGGTGGCAATGGACTTAAATGGCATTATCAAGATTCAACCAAGCCAAATGGTGTTGGAGAGCGCCTTACTGAATTAGAGGTAAGTCGCTTAAAGAAAGAGCATGGCACTCTTGGTTCTTATGATTGGTGTTGTGAGAATTGGGGAACCAAGTGGAATAGCGTTCATCACGTTGAGACAGGCAACGATGATTATGACGATGAATTATATGTTTGGTTTGGTTTTAACACCGCATGGTCAGCCCCGACACCGATTGCCCATTTTCTGAAGTACAAGTTTGAGGGCATCAAGTTTCGTTGGTTTTACCGAGATGAAACCGATATGTTTTGCGGTTACTTAGATGATGATATTGGAGGATTTTGATATGAAATTAGAATTAAAAAGCATTAAACACGCTCAGTGGAAGTCTGAGGAAACTCATTGTTATGACGCTAAACTTTATGTTGACGGCAAGCCATTTGCGCTTGTCGGCAATCATGGTCAAGGCGGTGCTGACACTGAATATCAAGATCCAAGGTTTAAGGGCGATTGGTCAAAGAAGCTTAGAGAGGTAGAGCAATATTGCCGTGAAGCATATAAGTTCAAAGGCTATAAAGGCGTTTGGATTAACGGTAGTATGGAGTACGCTTGCCATGTTTTGTTGGAAGATCATTTAGAAATCAAGCACTACAGGCCGTTTTTAAAACAGATTTGCGGAGTTACCGACGGCAAAATGTGGAGTTATGGCAAGAACTTAAAACCGACCAAAGAGAACATGGACAGGCTTAGAGAGAATGGCGAAGTGTTCTTGAATGAGTTGCCAGAAGACGAGGCGATTGCAAAAATTAAAGCAACCGCATACGTTAGGAAGGGAGAGGCCACATGATAATTGAATACACATTAGATGATTTCGATAAGTTGTATCATACAAGTTGTGAAAGCTTTTATGAGAGCCAATGGAATAGATTTGAAAGAAATAACTCTAGTTATGAGAAGATAGAGTTAGATCCCGATAAGAAATACGTCATGTATTGGTTGTCTCAGCACGAAAAATTAACCGCGCTTTTGACGATGAAAGTTTTAAGTGCCAAGGGTTTTGAAGCTCATATGTTGTGGGATATGTACAGTAGCCCCAACCCCGATTGGTGCATTATGACCGACTACAGATCAAAGAGTTGGCGCCTTCAAGATGAGATGAATGATGCTTAGACACGTTGATCTTTGTTCGGGTATTGGTGGCTTTAGTCTCGGTTTTGAGTGGGCTGAGTTGTCTACCCCGATTTTATTTTGCGACACCGAGGAGTGGTGTCGTAAGATACTCGCAAAGAATTTTCCAAATGTACCAATAGCTACAGATGTAAAGGAGTTAGCACATGACCCAAAAAGAAATGTTCCCGATTGTGACATCCTCACTGCGGGATACCCCTGTCAGCCCTTCTCCGTCGCGGGGAGGCAAAAAGGCTTTGAAGATGACCGCCACATCTGGCCGTACATCCTTAGAATTGTTGCACACAAAAGACCGACTTGGTGCGTTTTCGAAAACGTTCATGGTCACATTGCCTTGGGTCTCGACCAGGTGCTTGCTGACTTGGAAGCCGAAGGCTACTCCACAAGGACGTTTATTGTTCCAGCTTGCGGTGTCAACGCTCCCCATCGAAGAGACAGACTCTGGATTGTGGGCAACGCCCAACACGATGGATCATCTACCGCCAAGGTCGGAGGAGTCAACGAAGAAGATGCAAGAGGGTCATCGCAAGGGCAGAGCCAGACCGAGCAATCTTCGAGAGCAAGTGGACGAAAAGACGATGGATCTTTACGTCAAGAACTGGCCGACCCCAACGGCATCGGACGTGGAGGGGGGAATAATTCAAAACGTGGAGTTGGAGAACGGCAGTTTCAGTCGGAGGAACAAGAAAGGAGTTCGTTGGGGCGTGAAGCTGAGAGATGCGGTGAACCACGCGGAGAAGATGTGGCCTACTCCAAGGGCATCATCCAGGATGGCATACGCGGAGAAGCCAACCAAGTCTCAGATAGAGGGGACACACGGTTGGAACTTGAACGCTGCGGTCAACGACAGTTTAGCGGAGGATCCGAACAGAATGTGGCCGACACCCAGAGCGAACAAAGTACACCCGATGATAACGGAGGAGAACAGGGAGCAGTTAGCGAACCGCAACAAGTCCAACCTAGAGGAAGTGATAGCTGGGGAGGTAGGGGATGCAACTGGGAGATTGAACCCGACGTGGGTAGAGTGGCTCATGGGATACCCAGAAGGGTGGACAGACTTAAAGGACTAGGCAACGCGATTGTGCCAAGGATAGCAATGAATATAGGATTAGCAATAAAGGAGGAAGACAATGGAAATAAAATCTAAATACCCCCAGGCGTTAATTGATAAAGCGCACGATCTTGCGTTTCAAGGTGAGCTTTCAAACAAAGCTATAGCTAAAAAGTTAGGTTTAGAGCCTAATCAGTTGCATTATATTATTTATAAATTAAAAGATAGTGGTGCTTGGGTTAAGGATATGAAGAAGGTTATGAAGAAAGCTTCGAAGCCTGTTGAGCCAAAGAAAATAACAATTACAGAAAGTTTTTTAAACTTTTTTATCTCTGAGAGTTTTAAATGAATATAGTTGATGAAAGTGAAAACTGCCATTCTTGTATGGGCAAAGGTTTGTATACCGAGTACGATGATAGGATCGGTGCTTACATTACAGATCGTTGTTATTACTGCCAGGGAACTGGTCACAGAACGATTATTGTGACTGAGAACAAAGAGTTAGATAACGTAGTTAGTGTTGATTTCAACACGCAGTGATAAGATGATTTAATTTTTACGCTAAAAGGTTTGTTGTGGTGATGACCTGTAAAAATTTGCATCTTTAGAAAAGACGCCCTGAATTTATTTCTTTCGCGGGGCGTCTTTTTGCATTTTAGTTGGGACGCTGCGGGCAAACCCGAACAAATATTCGGCTTATTTTGTTGCTTTACGGGATTTTTTTATATATCGTCGGTGTTAAATCACTATGGAGTGTTATTATGGATCCATTTAGGCCTAAACAAAAACCATTAAATGCAATGGATTACATAAGACAAGTAATTATGCCAGAAACTGGTATGAACATGGCTCAAGCGAGAGGTGCTATCAAAAAAAAGGGTGGAAAATATAATTGGGGTGATTACAGGCGTAATTTTTTAGCTAATCAGGAAGCGTTAAGTAAAGAGAGCGCTCCCGATCCTGTAACGACAACGCAACCTAGTTTAATGCAACAAGCGTTGGACAAGGAGGTAGAGGCTAAAGAGCTTATGGCTTCTGGCGGTGACTATATGAGCGCTATGCGTGAGGCTTTAGCTTTGAAGGTAAAAGCAGAGCAAGAAGCTGCAAACCCGGTTACAACTCAAGACCCAATAGATCAAGGAATTGGATCAACGACAGAGGCTGCAGAGCTTCCAGAAGATTCATATACTGGCGATAAATGGAAAACTTGGGCGCGTGATAATCTGTCGGACGATCTCCAAATGAGCAGAACAGACATTCGTATGGGAAAACCTGATCCAACACGTTTTAATTCTAAAGCAGAATACGAGGAATCTAAAGCTTCTTATGATAATTGGTTAGCTACTGATCCTACAGCAACGAGCGGAGGAAGTTGGCCTGGTTTGGAAGGATCTTCTACTGGTACTGGTGGAACTACTTCTACGGTTACTCAAGACCCAATAGATCAAGGAATTGGATCTGCAGCTGTATCAGAACAGGGTATTCCAATAGAACCACCTGGTCTTTCAATTTTAGAGAAGCTTAAAAAAGATGGAGGATTGCCGATTGGACAGGTAGGTGGCGATCAAACCGATCCAATAACTGACCCAGCAGAAGAAAAAAGATTACTTGAAGCTTTAATAGGTGATGAAGATTATCAGAAAAAAATAAAAGATAGTTTAGAAGGTCAATTTCAAAAAATAGATTTTAACGCTGTTTACTCAGACCCAGTAAGACGTCCAGAAGGTTTTAATCCTGGTGATCCAGGTTACAATCCAGCCATTGATCCAATATTTGTTGGAGACGAAAACAAAATTAAACTTTCAAGTGGTGAATTAGTTGACCCAGAAGATATTGACCCACTAATTGAGCCAGCAATTGTTAATCCAATTTTAAATCCTAAGCCTCCAAACCCACAAGAACTTAAAGACAAATATTCTGATCTTGATCCAGGTTTTTTTGACGCCCCAGAGTTTCAAGATTATTTATCGGCAGGTAAGGGTGCTGCAACTATGGATATGTATAACAGCCCTTACTTTGGTATGGGCGGTTCTGGTAGTATTGGTAAAGCGCAAGATAGAGCATACGAGGCTTATTTAGACCGAATAAAATCTGCTGATGCTGCTCCAGTTGTCACCGATCCAATCACTGATATGGACCCTACGCAAGTAGACCCAGTAACAGAAGTTGACCCAATAGTTAGTCCTTCTCCAATAGACACTTGGACTGATCCACCAGACCCAGTTACAACGGTGGGGTTGCCTGATTTTTCAAATCCAGAAACAGGTAGAGATGCTTTTATAAATTTAAAAACAAGTGTAGCTAATTATGGATCTCCAGAAGCATATGACGCTGCTATAGAGCAATACGGCAAGGATTGGGACAATCAATACGGTCAAGGTAGCCAAGGTGGTCAAACTGGACAAGCTGGAGGTAGTCCACCAGCGACTACAACACCAGCAGTTCCAGGCACAGAAGTAGTACCAGCTACTCCTACTACCCCTCCAACAACCTCAGCTCCCGCAACGCCAACTCCGGGTATTCCAAATTTATCAGATGGTATTGGCGCTCAATTAAAGCAGTTGTTTCAGCAATATATGGGCAGCAGACAGCAATACCCGAACAATTATTCTAATCCAATGCAGCAGTATAGAACTGCGGTTACTGATACAGATGAGTACAAAGCGTACAATGATTATGCTAGTAGTTTAGGCCCAACTGAAGAACAAAGAGCAGAACTTCAAAGATTGCAATCAGCTTTCGAAGGCACTGATGCTTACGGTCAGTTTAACCAGCAAAGACAGCAAAGAAGAAATTATATGCAGCCACTCGGCTATGGCGGAGGTTATGGTGGAGGCTACGGCAGTGGTTATGGTGGTGGTTTTCAAGGAGGCTTTGGCGGTTACGGAGGTGGTTATGGAGGGTACCAACAACCGTCTTATCAACAGCCTTATTATCAACCGCCAATGCAACAACAACCGTATTATGGTGGTGGTATTATGGGCGGAAGTTCTTATGGTTACCCGAACAATTATTCGAGTTATCAGCAGCCTTATCAACAACCCTATCAAATGGCGCAACAATACCAGCAACAACCAGCATATCAATCTTATGGAAGTGTTCAGCCGCAATATCCAACGCAATATAGTTCTTATGCGTCCCCATTTGCCAATTCAATTAGATAATTATATGTTATAACCTTCTTTTCTAAGGTTTTTAACAAATTTATCTAACTCTTCTCTGGCTTCCCAGAGGCGTAATTTTATATTATTAGCTTCATTATTTCTGTATTCATCTTCTTGCAGTCTATCTACTGACCGACGCAAAAAGTCTAACTCTGCATTTTGCGCCGGGTGTAGTGATTTTAGTCCCATTTTGCATCACCCTTTAGAACAATAGCGTTACCTACAATACCTGTTTGGGCATATTTAGTAGCTTCTTCGTTCCAAGGCAGATCAAGTAACAGACCTTCTTCATTGACCAAAACCTGAACATCAGGGTTGCTTGGAGAATGTACCATTTCAACAAGACCACCAACAATCTCTTGAGCTTGCTGTAGCGTTGGTTTTGTTTCTAATGTGTCAAATACTTTTAACATCTTTACCTCCTTTCATTTAATATGGGATTTTTAACATATACTCCCATTGTTGTCAATGATTTTCTCTTGCAGTTCTAGCCTCGTAGATACCTTGAGACATAACGCCATTTATAGTTCCTAACCACTTTTTAACACCACCTTGAGAAAGTCTGTAAACATCAATACGACCCTCTTCTTGTAACGTTGTGATCGTATTCTTTATGGTAGATGAACTAACTTCTTTGAGCGCTAAAACGCATGGCTCTGAGGAAGAGCTAACACGGATTGCTTCATAGGCTCCATCATCACTACCGCCTTTGGTTACCGCCATTCCGTGTTCCTCGCACATAGAAATAAACTCATACATATGCTCAAGCCTTAGTCGCACTGCTGTAGATAGAGCTAAGTTTCTAATGTCCACAGACCTATCTTCGAGAAGACCAGTATTTGAGTTTCTTATAAAGTGTCTGATTTCTCGGTTTGCAGGGCCATTAGATTTAACCACAGCACCATCAAAGACAGAATTACGAGTATATGTAACGCCAAGGTCTTTACACCGCTGACGCCCCATTTTCTCATCTACTTGCCAGACGCTGAATGCGGAGCGTACACCGTCCACAATCGCTGATGTACCTCTAATTAGGTTACGAGCCTGTTCAGGCGTTGTAATCACGTCGCTGTCCCTTATTTTAGCCATGTGGTGGTTTACCATGACAGTCGCACCAGTTTCTGTGGCTAACTGTGCAAGCATACCCATAAATGCAGCTCCTGCCGCTGGGTCAGCATTGATGTCTGCATGAACAAAAGATGCCATCGGATCTGCAACAAACAGAGCTAGGTTATCTATCTCAAGTATTTGCTCATACAACCGCTCAAATTCTGGAGCCATGATGTATGTATTATCTACCTTCTGCATCATTGGAAATACACCGCCCAGGTTTGGCAATGGCAGTACACGCAAGTCGTGTTGGTAATCACTTCGAGCGTTTAACGGATCAAGTCTTTCAATACGCCTGTGCAACTCATCTTTATCATCCTCTGCTGACATCAATACAACATTGCCATGATTGGCTACAAAACCACCAAAAGAACTCTGCATTGATTCTCCAGATGCAACCTTCATTGCGAGATCTAACGTCATCATACCCTTACCGCTATCACCAGCCGCTGCAAACACGACTGGCACACCAAGAGGTATCGTATCTGCAATTAAAAACTTTTGTTCTGGTGCAGCGCCCACAAACATATTGGAGACAAGTAAGCTCTCATCACGCAAAGATATGTTTTGTTTTGTCTTGTGTTGCGGTGCGTTTAGAAAGTTATTTACATCAAAACCCTCTGAAATTGCATCAGAGGCATCCCATTTGTCTGGCTTTCCCCTTGGCGGCGTTAGCATGGTCACAGAGGTAGCCCCAGCCTTCGTCGCTAGGTCTTGCACTAACTTTGCTACTTTGACCCCTGCGCTATCGTTATCAGGCCACAGAATGACTTGCTTGCCCTGTAACGGAGAGAAGTCATAGCTAGGTGCAGATCTAACAGAAAGCATACCAGCGCCTCCTAAATGACAGGTGGCTGTATGACCTAAAAAGTTTAGATCGTCTGCACACTTCTCACCTTCAACCCATATGATGCGCTCTGCTTCTAATATACCCGGAATGTTGTACAAAGGTCTTGTATCTGGCATTTTAGGAAACGTACTGTTGCCAGAGAACTGACGAAACTCTTTCTTAGCTTTGCCATCATTACCTCGAAGAACCTCTCCATCCTCGCTCCTAGATATGTAACGCCGTACAAGGCATATAATTTCACCCTCACTAGATGTATAAACGTGTTCACCATCATGTGGTGTGTTTATATCAATCTGCATCTTTTGAGGTTTTGGGCTTTCCTGGTTAAGATTAAGATTGACAGGGTTCTCTGGTGGAGGTGGACGAAACTCTGGCCCTAAGTAATCAGCAAAGTATTCAGACACGTCTTGCAGCGTCATACCTCGACCTTCCATCATAATCTTTGTAATACCGCCAACGCCTTCATGGGTACTGAAATCCATACCTTGCATGAAATCAGATCTATTAGCATCAACAGATATCTTTAATGACTTTCCCTTTTCTCCATCTAAAGAACCAATTTCAAACTGTGTTCCTCTCATTATCCCATTGGGATATGTATCAATTAACGCTTGTAATTGTACTGATTTTGGAACTTTTTCACTAATATCGTCTGCTAGATTTTTTGACTTTGTATTACCAATTCTAAGTACGCCCATTTTTCCACCCAATTTATATTTTTATTTTTATTGCTCCCAACACGCATTCTGAAAATCACAGAACCTACACAAATAAAAATCCTTACTCTGTGCGATGCGTGGTAGAATGTCACCTGATTTAATTGCAGTCAAGATATTTACCGCTTTGTCGCTTGCTGACTGAGCAAGGTCTTTATCAAAAGGAACTAATTCATAATAGATTTCACTTGTGTTTTTATTAACAACCGTAAACAAACATGGGTTGTCTGATAGTTCCATATACGCCTGGTACAAAGCTATTTGAGTTGCATAAACTTTATTAGCTTTTGCCACACCAAGCTTAACAAATTCTTTAAACTTTCTATCATTTGCAGATTTGTTTTCCCACAACAAAGGATAGTTCATAGTGACAGGTCCATCACAGATAACGCCATCTATATGGCCTTTAATCTGATCATCAGCTATTGAAAAACCAAACTGCTTACCATTGGTATCTTCTGTTCTTAAATCAAACTTTGCATCTCTTAACCACTTTGCAGCGTAATCTTCAATTTCATGTCCAAACTGAAATATACGCAATGTTCTAGCACTAAATTCTTTATCCTTGTCTGATGGATACCCCATAAACCTGTATTGAATTTTTCTTGAACACTCCTCTCCAATAGAAGACGCACCTATGTACTTCCTCTTTGGCTTTTTATTATTAACCTCAACGATTGCTTCATCAACTGCAAACTCAATGTGGTCAGTAATATTCTTAAAAGGGGATACTGGTTTTTGCGCTGACGCCAGTTGACTCATAGTAATCGTCTTCGAGTTTTCCAAGTTTTACCTCCCCTTCTATTCTTCTTGAATTTTGCAAACCAAAAATTAAGGTTTGAGCATCTTTATCTGTTAAATCACATAATCTTTTTTCCCACCCGATGCCTTTGCAAATAAGTGACAACTCCTCCATAGGTTTTCTTAAATCTGTATCCATATCTCTCCCTCAATGTATTCTTTTATCGTCTTCGTAGTGGCTATATAAATCCATAACCATTTTTATTTTTTTCTTATCAATATTGTGGTTCTCAAAAAACAAATTCATTATCTTATCTGGATTTACTTTTATGTAAGCTATCCCAAACAAAACTATTTTTTTTAAATCTACTAAGCGATCAGTATGTTCATCAACAATTTTTGTTGCTGTGTCATGTACTTTTTTATCGTCATTTGGATTATCTGCCCAGCATATCATGTCATATTCTTCTGTGTTAATCTCACCAGAATCGTTCTCTAGTGCTAACAGTATTGACATTTCAAATCTTGGCATCACTCTTTCCCTGTTGACATTTCTCCGCCCAAACTAGCGTAACCTATTTTGTCTACCCAAGAGTCTTCATGGTCTATAGTTTCAACTAATCTACACGTCTTTGTCCAGTCCATCATCAACGTAATATGCCCTGGTGTCAAATGACCATGCGTTTTTATGGCTCCATCAACGATAACATTCCAACCAATTGCTATACGCTCATGGTTAATTTTTGCATCACCATATACCTCAGCTCGATCACCATTAACCAATTCTTTTGCTGAATCAATTAAATCATTTCTCTCCATAACCAATCTCCCTCACCATTTTATCAATATCATTTTTGTTCCAAAGATAACTCAACCAACAAGCCGCTTTGTATTTGTCCCAAGAAAAATCCATTGGGCTAACAGTAACACCATTTGACTTTAAATGTCGCACTTGCAAAGCAGACGGAGTTTGTGAAAGCCATCTTTTTGTTTTGTTAGCTGCACTACTATCTTCAATCTCTCGAAGAAAATCATCTGCTGCAGAAGTTGCTTGAACACGAGCGCCAATAGAAACAGCCCTTAATTTACCATGTTTAGATTTAACAATAGCTATGGAAGTATCATCTATCGTAGCAACTAAACCAAATCCTTGAAATCCTGTAGCCATCATACAAGATCCATTTCCAAAAATATCCAACCATCTAAACGGAGATAGTTGCATTAAATCGTATTCTGTTAATGAGAAGTCTGATAGTTCTGACTTTGCAACGCCCTCAAACCCATGACCACAATTAGGACATACTCTTGAGTTAGCTGGAATGATGAAATCACATTCTGGGCATTGTTTCTCAATCCCCATTCCTTCAACGTTTTCTGGAGCGCCGTCTAAGTTTACGTTCTCATCTAAGGCACCATGCGTTAAAATACTGGTGCCAAAATCTAAAACAATGCAATCTTTCTTAATTAATCCCGGATATATCTCTGGGTCAATGATACGCAATCCACGCCCAATCATCTGAACCATTGTAGATTTGTATGAGCATGGCCTAGTGAGAACAATGCACGAAACAGGTGGAGCGTCAAAACCTTCAGTTAAAACAGCTACGTTTATTACAACCTGGACATCACCAAACTCTAAACCTTGCAAAATATCTGCACGTTCATCAGAAGGTGTTTCTCCAGTTACGATTTCTGCATTAATATCATTTGCAACAAACTCATCAAGCAAAGCATTTGCGTGGCGAATAGTAGAGCAAAACACAACAGTTTTTCTATCTGAAGCCTTCTCTAACCACTCTTTGACCACACGCTCATTAATGATTGTACGGTTCATAATTGCTTCAACTTGCTCCATGTCAAAATCGTTAGCAAGCTTTCTAACTTCTCCCAATTGGCTCTGCACACCAACGTCAATAACGTAGGCAGTAGGCTTTACTAAAAAGCCCTCACGAATTAATGTAGTTAATTCAATCTGATGTGAGCAATTATTAAAGACACTCTTTAACCCTTTTCTATCTCCACGATTAGGAGTGGCTGTAAATCCTACTATTTCAGCGTTGTCATTGTCTTCTCGAATTGCATCAATAATCTTTTGATATGTCGGAGCGGCAGCATGGTGGCTTTCGTCTACAACAACCATATCAAACTTAGGTCTATTGCGTAAGTTTGCATCCCTGGACATTGTTTGAACCATAGAGAAAACAGCTTCTCCATCCCAATGTTTCATTGAGCCGTTCACAACGCTAGTCGTAATGTAGGGATTTACTTTATTAAACTTAACGCTGTTTTGCTCAACCAGTTCATCTCTATGCTGAAGAACTAAAACACGTTTTCCTTTTTTATGTCTCTTGCCAATTAAGGCAGACATCATGATAGTCTTTCCAGCCCCTGTAGGAGCAACAACAATTGTGTTGTTATGTTTATCGAGGGCTGTAGACGCATCTGACACAGCGACCTCTTGATAGGGTCTTAATAACATTTGATTTCCTTACGCTACTGGAAGTTGGGGGGTTAGCGGCTCACGGCCCCCCGATCCGTGTTTCTAGCAGACAACCAAGAGTCCTGCCGCTAGATTATTTATTTGCCCAACTAGGAATAGGACCACCTGATCCTGGTTGTGCTTGTGCTTGTGCCTGTGGCTGGTGCGTAGGTTGTTGCACCTGCGGTGTCGCGTAATTACCCGAAGGAATGAACTCTTTTTGGTTTGGTGTCAACGCTACCATGAGCTTGTTTTGATCATCATAACCATTTGTACCCTTCTTGATACCAACTTTAGCACAGATTTCCATACCAGTCAAAGCGTCCACGCCAGAGATCTGACGACGAGACTGTGCTTCTGGAGACATATCCGCTGGGTCTAAGTTATTTGCGCTTTCAATAATTGATCGCAAAGTGCGTAAACCAATCTCTTTTGCTAGTGGAATACCACTTTCACCCATTTTGTCACCATCAACAAAAATTCTGTCCCAGAACTTACGACGGTCAAACTGACCCCCAATAATTGTAAACTCTAGTTCCATCCATTTTGCAGATGAAGTCTGTGATGCTTTAAACCACTGACCATTACCAAACTCTGGGATTGATGTTTCGCCCATCTTTACCAAGATCGTCGCCCTTGCTACTGTGCCAATAGGAATTAGAGTTCTTTCCATTTGACCTGTTTCTGGTTGTACTTCATTTAAGTTAATCATTTTTATTTACCTCTTCTTTAGGAGCTTGTGTTTTAGGATCGACAAAATTCAACGGTCTTTCAGACTGAGGTTTGCCGCTCCCCATTTTAGCGATTAGTTTACCTAAGTGTGGCTCTTCGAGCGCGTCAAGACGACCAGATCTATCCTTTGCTGGATACCCCCAATCATTCAAAGCATGACACACAAAAGCCCTGTATGGTCCGTTCTCGCCAGTTAAAATAGACATTGTGATTACTTCATCTACAATGCCTGGTAGTTCACGCCCTGTCTTAGAGCCTTCGATTTGTAGAGAATATTGCTTTCGATTATAATCATCTGTTGTTTCATCTAAGATACCAACAAAGATTACATTCTTTTCTCTAATGTGTTGAAGATGTGTTAGCCAAGCCATCATCTCACGACCATGCAGACCATAAGCAGATCTGGTATCTAACTTACCTGTTCGATCTGATCTACTTTCTGGTTGTTGTTGACACCATTGAAAACATAAACGTCCGGCAACTGTGATTGAGTCAATAAACAAAGTATCGTACTTGTTCATCATTTCTTCACGCTCACCATAAATAGACGAAACATAATCAAAGTGTGATTTACCATAAGGCTGATCTTCTGCCAGTGATGGATTAGGACCACCCAAGAAACACGCAAAATCTCTGCATTCCCCCCAGGTTCTTGGCCTAATCACATCAACAGGCCACCCCTCAATGGCTGCATCTCCAGCTTCAAGGTCAAAGAACAATGTACTATCATAGTCTAAAGTTCTAGCAAGAGTTGTTTTACCAACTCCGCTAGGACCACATACCACAATCTTATGACCTCGTTTTTCTGCCATACGTTGATCGGCAGTTATAATATTTAAACCCATTCTAGTCCTCCAATTCTACTTTGAAAGAACCAATCTCGGTGGTTCTACAAGTTTGCAATAGATCACGAACATCTGGAGTAGCCGCATTGTATTTGGTTTCCTCCACATGATAAGTAATTTTTGCGTAATGATTTGCATTAACTGGGGACATACTCGTGAAGACTTCTTTCAAAGCCTCCTGGTCCCAAGTAACTTTCTTAGTGACTTTTACTTTGAACTTCATGTTATCAACTAAAACGCTAGTTGTACCAAAGTCCTTTCCAAGTTCACTCAGTTTTTGACGTGCAATTGGTAAGTAAGATTCTGAAAGCTTTTCATCAATCTCTTTTACCTGAACCTTCAACAAACGGATTTGTTGAGACAGTTCGTCACGACGAGTAAACAATTCAATATTTGACATAATCGACCTCTCTTAGTTATTTTAATCTGCTAGAACGTTAAAATATGACCGATTAATTTATTATGTCAACTACTTTTTTTTAGATAAGTATATTTCTATGCCAAGACACGCTTTCATAAGCTTCTTTTTTAGTTTAAATTCAGGGGTTTCTACACCTTTGGCATCTTCAATAATTTCTTCCCAATCACCTTCTGGATTTTGTCTTTTGTATCTAAAGTCGGCTATGTAAGCACAGATCTTTTGACCATTCACCTCCAGATTAAACCTTACTTGCAGCTCTAAATCTTTTACAGTTTTGGCGCGTTCAAGGGATTTTAGGTACAAATATCGTTCTGATTCCCACTTAGAATCAAATTTAATATTATTGATAATAACTTTTTTATTACCATATTTGGGTCTTGACCCAAGCCTTCTGGGATTATATGTTGTTCTTGCTAACATTATTGGGAAGGAACCTCCATGCCAAACCCCGGAAAATATAAATCAGTAGGACTAAACCTTGAAGCTTATGGTAAGCTAGTATTCATAGCAGATCAAGAGGATCGCGCTATAGGGCGTCAATTGTCTCGCATGATAGACCAGGAATACAATAGAGTATCTGCAGCTACAGGACAGCAAATGGCTAGAACTGAGACTGTAAGAACACCAGTCGGTAGCGGTTTAGGTGGCTATGCTGTAATTGAAGACTAAAGAAGATCGGCGCTTCCAAGCCCACCAAGTAAGCTCGAAGCTACTGCTGGGTTTTGCGCCGCTCTTTGTCTTATAGCGGATCTGGCTGCCTTGTCTGCATCAAAAATTAATGAATTATTTTGATTCGTAGGTATATTCGGAACAACTCCAGGAGTTACGTTTGGCACAGGTGTTGGCGTTCTTCTCTGTGAGACTTGTTTTGGTTGTAATGTGTTATTGATAAGAGCCTTTGCTTGATTAGCTGTACTTGTAGCAGCTTCATCTAATAACTGTGCGCTTGATTGAGAAATAGAACTACCCATTAATTGAGATATTATATCACCTGTAAGCCTTGCTCTTCCAGAAACACTATTTTCTCTTTTAACCATTGCTTTATATTGGTTTTCAAAATTTTTATAAAAAGCTTTTGAAGAAAATACCCTACCCATAATGGTAAATCTAGCTAAAGCACCTAAGTTTTGTAATGGACTTGCGGCAATATTTGCAGCTATCAAATCCCCACCTTCAGCAGATTTTGAATTAAATTTAAGAACTCTACCAAACTTTGCCATTTCTTCAGCCATTTCACCGCCGAAAATAGTTTCTAATTTTTTGTTATTAGAGGCATCTTCTATTCTATTTGCAAAAAGTTTAAATTGTTTTGGTTCTAATAAAAAATTATCTCCAAAATCTGATATTAAATCATCCATATATGCTTGTCTTATTTTGGCAAGAGTCTCTGCACCTTCTGCGGTTGATTCATCAAACAAATTTATAACCTTTGATATATCACTTGTTGAGGTATTTTTGTTTGCTATAAATCCTGCGGCTTCTGCTGGGTCTACATTACCATCTTGAAGTTTTCTAAATAATCTGTTTTTTTCAAAAACAGAAACTTCCTGGTGTTTATTTTTTAAAGCTTTTAAAAGATTAACACCATCATCTGTAGTACCAGTAAAACCAGCAGCTATTGCATCATTTACAACATCATCACTTAAATTTGATAGGGACAAGGAGTCTAATTGTTCTGCCAACCTCCTGACCTCTCCTACTTTAGAGCCAAACAACTCATCTGCTGTTGTACCTAAATCATCAAACTTTTTCTTAAATATTGTTCCTTTAAATTTATTTGGTTTTGCAGGGTTCATAGAATCTTGTAAAGTTTTTCTTATCCATTCCCCAGCCATTCGAGATCTTAAATTTTCGTAAGGACTTGTAATACCAGCTTTAGAAGATTGTTCGTCTAAAACATTTTTAACACTTTGCAATAACTTTGGATTGTCACCTTTAATTAACCGTTCCATAGTTTTTGCGGGATTTATATCTCTTCCTAGCCTAACGCTAGAAGCTATTTCTTTTACAATTGCATGATTTTCTAAAGCATCAAATTGCTTCATTCCTTCAGCAAAAATTCTTCTAGCATCTTTTAATGAATCAGAAGCATCTAACATGGCCTTTCTTGATCCTGGACCTGCTCCACCTGCGCTAACTTTAAATGCTCCTGAAGAAAGGGACTCTAAATTACTTCTTCCTAGAATATTATCTATTTCATCTATAAATTGACTGGTGAATTTAACAACTCCTTGTTCACCTCCATTCATAAGTCTTATGTCACTTAAACTTTTTCTAGCTTTATAAAGTTGACCAAAAGAAGATTTTGGTCCAAATCCTTGAACAGCTTGCAAAATTTCTTTTTCTAAACTTTGACTTGTTCCACCTACAATGTTCTTATAATTAGGAACCTGTTTTTTTGCTAAAGCAGAAAGTTTGGCTGTTGGTATAATCTGAGCAGTTCCAGCAGAGGTATTTACTAATTTATCTACTTTTGCAAAATTTGCTTCGGCAATATCGTCAAAACTTTTAAACGCTGTTGTTAATGCACTCATAACAGCGTCGTCTATTGCGCCATCTTTTTGTGCAGCCTTACCAACTTGAGTAGCTAAGTCATCCATATGAGCTAAAATTTTTGTTTGTAAATCTTTATGTTCGGTTAAAAGTTTTTTATTGCCATCTCTAGCTGCTTGTTGCAAAACCGAACCAAGTGCATCTACATCATCAATATTTACACCTGAAGAATTTTTAAATTTTTCTATTTGAGCGATTATGGAATCATTATTCTTTTTTAATCTAGGAGAGGTTTTAAATATTTTTTCACTAATTGCTTGTTGTCTTGCAAGCACAGATGGTGCGCCCATAAGATTTAAAGCAGGATCTATATTCAAATCTCTTGATTCTTGAATTATTTTCATTTGTTCATCAGTTAATTTTGGTTTTAATCCTTTTGCTATTGTACCAACACCTTTAAACAATAACTGACCTGCTCCCTCACCAAGACCACTAATAAGAGCTTCTTTTGCAGTTTGTTTTGCTATTTCTCCAGCAGTTTGTGTTGATACACCTGCTATGGATTCTCCAGCTTCTTCAAATAAATTTCCTAACCCACCTCCGGCAAAAGCACCAAATACAGCTCCAACAACTGGAATTGGTATTGCAATTTGACCCGCAATAGCACCGCTAACAGCGCCACCAACTTCTGGGGCTATTCCAGCTAAATCAGCAATATCATATTTACTAAATCCAGATTCATCAATCATAATGGGTTTATCTGTTTCAACGCCAAACATTTTTGCGCCTGAAGTGGTTAAAGCAATATTACCTCTGTTGTCTAAAGTATAATCTTCTTTACCTAACCCATATTTTTCTAATACTTTTTGTTTTTCATCAAAAGTATCTACAGTTCCTAAAGCCGCTCGAAACCCTGCATCTTGAATACCTGTAGTTGTGTCAAAACCTTCTTGCTCAACACTTTGATTTTTTGGAAATAAGTCTCTAGCATCTACGAGAGCATCTCTTATTTTCATTTCTTCTTGTGTGGTTGGAGTATCACCAGAAATAACGAATTCAACTGGACCAAAATTTGTGTTTACTGAAATAATACCCATACTTTTATTTCCTTATTTAGAAGTAATATCAATTCTAGGAACAGAAGAATTTTCAGGTGTTACATTTGTATAATTTAAAGAAGTTAAAGCTTTTATTCTGTCTTGATTGTCTTCCCATTCTGACTCTAAAGCGTACATATCTGGGTCTTGTAATTGACCAATTAAACCTGAAATTGTTTGTCTTTTTTCTTTAAAAATATCTCTAATTGAACTTATGGCAAGTAAAGATTCTTGAGGGTTTGAAAGTAACTTTGGATTTCCTAATAATTCACGCAACCTTTCAACGTCTTGATTTGAAATTCCGTTACCAGTTTCTTGAGTTAACATTTTTTTGTATTGAGCAATAATTGATTGACCAATAATTTCAATTTCTTGTTCTATTCCCATTTTTTTATCTTTAAAAACGCTTTCAGGATTAGCAATACCAAGTCCAACCGCAACACTTAACATTTTATCTTTTATTAAACTAGTTGTAGGGCTAGATGATGATGATAGTGTGTTTAATAAATCTTGAACTCTTGCTGTGTCTTCTAAAGCTTTATTAACCTTACCCCAAGCAGCTTCTGTTTTAGTAAGCGCTCCAGCAGGATCAAAAAACTTTGCGCCAGTAGCATTTCTTCCTATGTTAATTTTAAGACCATTAACATATTCCATTGCTTTTGAACCTTTTACTTCTGATCCAGCTTTTTTATCTTTTTGAGCATCTATTTGCAATTCTAACATTTTTAAATTAATGTCTTTCTCAAGAGATCTTCTTTCTTTTGCAAGGGCAGCGGCTGCAGACTTACCAGCTTGTATTTGAGATAAAGCGTATTTACCTGCTGCTACTTTTTCAGCTTTAGCTGTAGCTTTAGCTTTAGTAAGTTCTGGAAGTGCTTTCTCTCCAGCCTCTCCAACAGCAGATAGCATCTTACCTACATTAAATCCTTTACCAGCTTTATTCTGCATTAAGCTAAGACCTAAAGCCATAAGAGCCGCACTCTTATCAACCTTGCCACTTGAGTCAAGACCAGTAGCTTCATAGAATTCTTTCTTGTATTTTTCTAAAAGATCTTCTTTTGTTTCTGGCGTTACCGTATCACCCTTAGCCCTACCTGTGTCTAACAGAGCTTCTTCAAAGGTATTAAGAAAATCTGTGTCCATCATTTCACCAGGCTTTGGCTTGCCTTCACCTGTAAAGAATTTTTCTTCTTTCACTGGTGCATCACCTCTTCCAGACTTCTCGAATGCTGGAGTTGCGCCAATTATAGCCTCTTGTACCGCTTGAGCATTTGATAATCCCGCAGGACTTGGCATACCCATCATTGCTTCTTCTGTACTCATTTCCTGCTCAACACCACCTTCAAAACCAGCAGTCGGCACTAACGCCATTAATTGCTGATTAAGATCAGAATCATTTATTATTTCTGGAATTTTATAAAATCCTTGACCATAATCCTCACCATAGGATTTTCCTTTTTCATAAAAATCATCAGCCGCCTCTTTAAAATCGGCAGATAATTCTGGAAAATTAAACAAGGCAGAAGTAAAGCCAGCTGCATCCATAAGACCGCCTTGTCCATATTGGCCTAATGCAGCTGCTTGACCAAGAAGAGATTTTGGAGAAATTGTACCAAGACCTTTTCTAATTGGTGCCAGACTTTCTGCTTGCTTTTTCGCGGCATCAATATAATTTGGGTCTTCAGCTGCTTTAAGTAGCTCGTCGTAAGAAAGTGCCATTTAATTACTCCATCTATGCTTGGTTTAGCCCTTGAAGCGTAGTATAAGCTCCAATTCCAGCTAAAAACGGATTCGTTTGAGCAACTGGAGATGTTTGATATTGATTGTACATACTAGCAGAAGGTGTGCCAGATAGCGCACTGTAAGCATAATTGTAAGGCATTAGAGCTTGTTGTGTGTTTCTCATGCCCTCTTGTCTACCAATATCTATTCCTTGCTGTCTGTAATCTCTTCTACCCATTCCCAGTGAACCCATCATAGCAATATCTGCTGGTGCAAGTTTTGAGTACGCAGTGCCAATATTAGCGCCTGTAGCAGCAAGATTACCGTATCTACCACCCATTTCACCCTGGGCAGAGCCAACAGCGCCTAGAGTCTGTCCTAGACCGCCATATAAGCGCCCTGCTTCCAAGTTACGCTTCTTTTCATCTTCAGCTGCTTTAGCCTGTGCCTGTGCGCTAGAAAGCCCCATAGATCTGTACATATCAGCCGCTTGTTGCAATCTTTTTTGACCGCTTTCAAACGCCATTTGTCGAGCTTTATTTTCTGCATCAGTTATACCAGCTCCAAGTTGTCCTGCCGATAGATCTCTTTTCCTTGCGCCTTCAAATGCTGAAGTTTCAAGCCTAGCACCTTCTGCGCCTAACTTACCAGTTAGTCCTGCCGCTTCTAATGCTCTTCTTCTTGATGCTTCGTCTGCTGACATTGCTGCTGATAACGATTGTGAATAACCGCTTGATAACAAATCAGCTATGGTTTTATTTTTTGCATCTTGAATATTTTTAGCGGTTTCTGCAGCTTGAACGCCTGTTCGAGAACCACCAAACGCTCCAGCGCCAATAGCACTAGCATTCATTTTGTTCAGGGCTTGCTCACCTTGCTTATTGATCTCCTTCATAGCTTGATCAATAACCTGTTGTTTATAAGGGTCCATGAAAGATGTGACTGCTTGAGATGGATCAAACTTACCAAGACCTTGTTTTGCTGTTTCTAAAGAAGGGTCAATCCTTCTGTCATATGTTTTTCTAGCGGCAAAATCACCTTGACCGCTTTGAATCGCTCTTATTGCATCCTCATAAGAATCTACAGGAGGTTTATATGTTTCAGAACCTAAATCAGCTCTTAATTTTGCACCGCCAAGTTCAGTATCATACATTCCTTTAGCACCAACAGCACCTGTTCCGCTGTCAAGATATCTTTGAGCATCCGGGAAATAAGTTTTTGCCTGGCTTAATGTGTCTAGTCCAGCTGTAATACCAGATCCAGCTTCTTGTAAGTACCTTGGTCTTCCAGATGCGTCTAAGAAATATGGTTGATAGCGATTAACATACGCCTGTCTTTCCTCTGGCGTATCAAACATTCCATAAGCTGCTTGCTCAAGTGGATCTAATGCTGCTTGCTTGTATTCTGGTATGGTAAATAAGTCAGGATACTGAGAAGCATCTATCAAACCGCCAGTGTAGGTTACGTTACCTTCGTCATCTGTACTAGGTCTACCAAATATTTGATCTAATAAGAGCTGTTCACGTTGTTCAATGTATTCTGGACGACGATTTGTTGTTTGGACTGTAGTTGTTTCAGCCATTATGCAATTCCTTCCAGATTATCTTGTAGAGCATACGCTCTTTCTATACCTTTTTTCTGATTGCCGCCACCTAATCCTTTTATAGCGTCTTGAGTTAAAACAAACTCTCCTGCCATAAGCATAGCAGGTACATCATCTTTAGTTCCTGATCCTTCACTTGGCATTATTCCGCCAGTTCTTCTTGGAAAGTATTCTGGAACTGGGCCACCTTTTTCCGCTCTCATCATAGGAGCTGAAACTCTTACATTACCATGACCAAATGGTCTGTTAGCTTCTGCCCCCATTGCGTCTGTTTCTTCTTTATCAAACATAGATAGACCTTGAGCGCCAAGGCCAAACAATAATGCTTCTCCAGCAGGAGTGTTTAAAATATTACCTAAAACATTACCTTCTTTTCCAATACTTGGAAATATTTTAGAAAGAATACTTCCAGCGCCCATTAAATCATCTCTAAATTTAATGTCGCCCCCTGTCTTGGCTGCAGTTTTAGCAATCTCAGAAAGACCTTTTTGCCCTCTATCTTCTGCTAAATAACCTCCATAAGGTTGTTTTGCACTAGCGCCAATAATACCAGAAGTTATGTCATCTGTGCCTAAGCCAAATGAATCTGCTAAAGAACCACCACCTAAAGTATTTATACCACCACCTAAAATACCACTGAGCAAAGTACCTCGAAGAGTTGGTTTTTGACCTGATATTAAACTACCAGCAATATTAGTAAGAGCGGCTTGACCCGCAGCACTTCCTAAAATTGGCTTAATAAAGCTAAGTAATTCAGTAAAGAAAAACTCTGGCTGACCAGTCATTGGATTTATACTGTTATCTGAACTGCCAACTTTATATCTTTTAGGATTTCCACCCATGTCCATGATAGCAGCATTAATCCCAGCATTTAACTCAGGACGATTATTAAGAACCTGCCGTGGAACTACCATTTCGCCTGGAGAAACGTGCGCTAACTGCGTATCTCCGTTTCTTCCCATAGCTGCCATATTTTGCATCATATCAATCTCATTAGCTAATTATATACACTTTAACAAAACTTTTACAACATTACTAGCATTATGTGCTAACTGTTACCGAACCAACCGCTCCTGTCGCTTGAAAACCTCTTACATAAGGAGAATACTCTACAGGAACTCTTAAAGCTCCTCCATGATTAAATACACCTCCATCTTCCAAACCAGAGTCATCAGTTTGAAGGGCTGTAAATACAGTAAAGGTGTTTCTGCCCTCTCCAGCATTTTGAATTTGGCTTAGGTATGTAGAGTAAGTCCTTATAATTTCATCAAAATATTGTCTTTGATACTGTTCTGGAGCTATTGGAAAATATGGTAAATTTAAATTTCTTGACATTAACGCCTCCCATCAAGTCGCATATCGACTCTTGGCGTACCTAACCTCCACGTCACCCCTTCATCGTCACTTTCTATTCTAAAAGCAAATGATCTTCCCCTAAGTCTTAAATATATTTGATCAGTAAATTGCTCTACTGGCACTGTTGCGCTTTGAGAAACAGAGTTTGCATTGTTTTGCAAATAGTTACCGCCTGGGAAGTTTCTTGTTTTTAAAGTAACTGTAGCTGCAGGAGTTGCAGCCGTAGAGTTTCTAAACGTTAAATCTGGTATTAATTTTTTCATAAAGACAAAACGATCACCATCTCCCATATCTATCTGACTGCTTTCTATGTAAGCGCTAATAGCGCTACTAGGAGAGCTACTACCGTCATCAAAGCCAACTTCATGCGAATATAAGAAATGATCCGTTCCAGCGGCGATAGGATCGCTCTCAACGCCCCTGTCTAACCATACTGTCCTAGATAACGTTCCGTAGTACCAAATTTGTTGTTGGTAGTTATAAACAACGTAACGATCACATTCAGAGCTACTTGCAGATGGATAGAGCCACATTATCTCTGCAAATGCTGTATTTGTAGATGCGGTAACTTTTTCTAACTGACCATTGTTGATATCGTTAAATACATAATCTCTTACAGAACAAGGTAATCTCTGAACAGAACCGCTATATACATAAAACTCTTCTGCACCCATCCAGTAAACACTATCTTCAACAGCTATTGACGCTAGTGGTCCAGCTATTGTTATGTTTTCAGATATAGAATTAATGCCAAAAGTAAATGGTGGTCCTAAATATTGCATCGCGTGTAAAGAAACATCAGTAAAAACAAGGACTTGTTGTCTAGTTTCGACAGCAGTTACAATTTTTGATCCAGAACCAATTCTTAAGTCACCCGCAGTATTTGTAACAAGAGAGTTCCAAACAAGAACATTTTCTTGATCTGAGAATCTAATTAACAATGGATCTTGCACGCCAGCATTTGTTTCGCTGTCACATCCAAAAGCAATAACGTGCCTATCTTTATCAGAAACTAATATTTGTTTTGCGATAGTCGGTGCTGAAACTGAATTAGTAAGGTCGCTTATTGCAACGGCTCTTGTAGAAGTGCCATTTGTTTTGTCCCAATAGAAAATACCAGCATCTCGAACATTAATAATTAAATCTTCACCAAAGTTATCATGGCTCCAAATTCTTAAAGTAGAACCAGATACAATTAAAGAAGCAGCAGAGTTCCAGGTTCCGCGACCCCAAGTCCCCGCACTCCAACCTGTTCCAGTTATAGTTGTATCAAGACCAGTGTTAATTTGATAAGCAGCAACGACAGAACTACCTCCATTACTACTATCACTTGTGTTTGAAAATACATATGTAGGCTCTAATCCATTTGTTGTGGTAATATCACCAATAGTTTCTACTTCCCTTACTTCAACTTGATATGTGTTATCATTTACAATATCTGTAATTTGGTATTCTTGGTTTAAAACAGCTGCTGTTACTAATCCACCCAAACTTGCAGCACCTGAAAACGTAACAAAATCATTTACTAAAGCGCCATGACCAGTTTCACTAACTGTTATAGTTGCACAACCAACAGACGCACCAGAACTATGCGACGCTGCTGCAGTGTTGTTTAAGCCTCTTACACAGCCAATTAAATCATTACTTGACACGGCTGCGTAAGTTATAATCTCATCATCTATTTTAATTCTACCAGAAGCTGGAAAGCCTGTAGAGCTTGTTAATGGAATAACAATATCCACCGCCGTAATTGAAGCACTTAAAGTATTTGCCTTGGTAGCAAAAGTAGCGTCACCAGCAGATGTCGTTAATCTTACAGGAGTTATGTCGTAATAAGCGCCACCTTCGTTAATATAATACTTTAAATGAGTACCTACACCTAAATACGAACTACCATCTAAAGCAACCCAAGGATGTAATGCTCTACAAGTTCCTAAAAAATTTGTAGTTGTATTTTTTATCCATCCACCAATTTTTTCAGGAAAACCAAATCTAAACCTAACTTTATCCATGTCAAACCAACCGCCCTCATTAGAATAAGAGGTGGTTTCACGGTTTATACCGGGTTTAAACTGGAGTTTGGTCAATGGCATACGTTTCTCCTAGTAATGTTTTACACTAAAAAATTAATTTAACAAGTTTAAAGCCTGTTCTTTTGTCTCATCATTTCTTCTAATCCAACCACGACCAAACGTATCAAACGTACTTAAAGATCTGTAAAAACCATCTCTCATGTGGTGCATTTGTTCTATTATTTTTGCTGGCTCTACTTCCAACACAGCCTGTAGTGTCATTGGGCCTATACCACCATCTTGCTCTACACCCGCAATACGTTGCAATGCTTTAGCTGATCTACTTGTCCCGCTATTCACACCCCAATCAAATACAGACCAGTCAACACCAGAAGGAAGGTCATCCGCCCGAATACGATCCCAATAGTTCTCTCTATATATAGGATACACATCATCGTGAGTAAGACCCTCCATCTCACCGTCCATTACTTGCCGACCAGCATACTGTTCGTAAACTGCGCGTGTAACTCCATGATTTGTCTCGCCGCCGGGATCATTAGGGTGATTAACATAGCCCCCTTCGTGTTCTAACAGCCAACCCATGCACTGTTCAAAATTTTGTTTCATTTTGCATTCTTTCTTAATTTAGCAAATTGGCGTGATCCAAACCAAAAACTTATTATGCTTGTGAACAATAAATTCGTGTCGTCATTCCAAATTTCCTGTGCTGCTTCGTTAAAACTAACGCCTGTACTCATAGAATAAAATAAGCCACTAATTTTTACAGTCAGAAACAAACCCACAAATAAATATGTTACAACTGGTCGTACCGATCCTGACAATGCTGCCGCAAAGCCAGACTTGGCGTTTGCTGCCGCCATGCTCTTATATATGCCCTCTGCCTCTGCAATATCTGCTTTGGCATCTAACTCATCTAATTTAAGGGAAGATAGCTGTGCTGCGTACTTACCTTTAGCTTCGAGCATTTTTAGCTCTTGAGCATCTTTCTGTTTTTGTTGAAATAAATCAAGGATACTGGGAATGATAGAAGTACCAAATCCTAGTGCTGCTCCTAGCAATGATAACATATTATCCTCCTATTTTAATTTAGTCTTAGAAATAGCCGTAGCACCCATAAAACCAACAACTACGCCTAACTGAGCAACGATAAATGTGTTTAAAAACCCTGAAGCAGTCGCAACTCTTTCAACAGCTACCACAGGTGTTAACAAAACAACGACAGCTACAATCGTTACAACCATTGCAATCCACGCCATAATACGTTGCGTGTCAGCCAACTTGTCTTCATTCTCCAGGCGTATCCAACGCTCGTGGCGATCCATCTCATCATCGGTTATAACACCGTCGCCATCGGCATCTGCCATAGCATATTTGCTATTTTCTTGTAATTTTTTAGCCATTTTTTCTCCTAATCTTAAAATGCTCAATTAGACAACGGGTTGTCAAGAGCTTCCTGTAATCTTTCGTTTAACTGTTCTTCAAGTTTACGCATATCTTCTTCTATTCTGTTTTCTATATCACGCATTGTATCACGAACATCCTTTTCTGTCTCCCTATTTAACGTTTCAACCTCTCTTATTGCGGCTGTCACGTCTTTTTGCACCTCGTTCATTTGATTAAGAACGTCTTCTAATACCAAGTCTATAGAGCTTTGCGTTGTTTTTATGCGCTCTGAAGATGTCTCAATCTTTTTTTCCAGCTTATCAATGTAGCCTTCTAGTTTAAGCAAATCATCTCGAAGATTGTTTTTAATGTCTCTGGTGTAAACAATAGCGTCATCAAGTTTTGTTAAAACCAACTCGTTCTCAGCTTTAATTGCATCAATATCTATTTCTTGTACCACTTCGCGCAAATCAAGATAATCAAAGTAAAACTCATAGCCAACATAGGCTGAACCAGCCAAGGTACTTAATACTGTGACTGCAATACCGATTTTGCCAAAGCCAGAAAACTTTACACCGCCTACCTCCATCTCTGCCATAATCTTCTCCTAATTCTCAAATGATAAGTCATTACCCAACTCACGTAACCTATCAATCTCTTGTTGTAACTTCATTACTTCTAAATGTTTTTTCTTTAATTCAATCTCATACAGTCTATTACAGTCTAAACGAGAGCCTTTATTTCGTCTACCCAATGGAATTGTAATTTTAGAATAAACACCAATATCTCCTGTTTTTCCGCTGTTTTGAGCTGTACCACCTTGAATAATAGAAGTAAGTCCAAATTCTAAATTTGTTGCGCTCCCCAGTGCCATACTGCAATCTAATTCCCCTGCTCTAAAAGAATCTGACTGGTAGTTACCGCCTGTGTTAGGGAGAGATAGACTTAGCGAGTTAGATGTACTATCGGCAAAAACACTTATTACACTGCAACTTGTTACAGACATCACAACTATAATAAATAACCATACTCTCATTGTATTTTTGAGCAAATCCTTGAAGTTATCAAAGCCCTTTGCTCTTCTCCCTTAAAAACTTTTGATATTGTACATATGTATCCAACCCTATCTAGGTCAGAGTTTCGTATATAAACATCAAATGGATATTTCTTAGCGTGTTTTACCTTTATAAGTTTTGACGTAGATGCAAAGGGTATTTCTTTCCAATCTAACGTAAACACACCTATTTGGTAATATGAAACATCATCACGTCTATTAAACAAAAACATTTTTGTCACAGACACCCCCTCAATATAACTATAGTTAAACTTTGGGTATGCTGGAGTCATCTCGTGCGCTTGAGCCTGAAACCCAAGCAACATGAAAATTAAAGCTACTTGGCGATACATTCAGCTAATATTAATGCTGTGTAAGACCCCGACGGAAATGCACGATTATATCCGTATGAAGCAGTTGACGCTACTGTAAAGAAGGTCGTTCCTGCCAAAGTCATATCAAAAGTGGTTTCATTGCCCACAACAACTTTAGCAGCATTATATGCAGACATTCCAGAAACACTTCCAGAGGTGTACACACTACTGCCCGTCCAAGTTAATGTATCACTTAATGAAGGTGATGAGCTAAAACTGTTTGGGTGGGTAATCTTTACTTTATACTTATCAGCCGTCCCTATTTGAGTTTTTATAACAGCATCTTGACCCCCATCAGCCGCCGCTGTTGAAAGTTTCCATATGTTTGGCACCCCGTACTGTCCGGGAGTTGTCGTTACAATGCTACAACTAGCTTGAACTGTACCTGTAATTGGTGAGTTGACTGCCCAAGCGTAACTGGTCGAAAGCAAAAATATTAAAGGTGTTATTCTTTTAATCATGTTATCTCCATTGTTTAGTCGTCATACTGAGAACGAACCATACTTCTGTGGACGCTGTC
>CAACVF010000030.1_pt1 | contig 27584 bp, 25 predicted proteins | sample 2381781 | NCBI WGS metagenome assembly CAACVF01 (sample SAMEA5211967, study PRJEB30684) | marine metagenome | biome: Marine; feature: Epipelagic; material: Water | collected 2015-10-15 | depth 60 m | reverse complement strand
GAGACGTCCCAAAATGAAGGAGCTTTCCCATATGGGTAAGTTTTTTTAATCTTCCGCAATTTCCAATCTCTTTTTTTTACAAATTTTTCGTGTGGCATGGAGTATATACGTATCTAGGTATGTGGATATGCTAAGAGGAAGAGTTTTTAGACGGCTTTATGAATTTAATAATATTTATAATAAAATTATATAATGGCATCTTACACGGCACAACAACTAAATGGAGCAGGAACACCAACAGAAGCACTTTCTGGTCAAAAAACATTTACATTAACTAACCCTTCAAGTGGATCTGCTTATTTTACTGTAGAAACTGTTAGAAATGCTACAGGTTCTTATACTAATAAACCTACTAATGCTTTAGGAGCATATGCTACCTTTGTTGGAATTGATATTGACACTTTAGTTACATCATCTTTTATATCTTCTGTTGTTGTACCTTCAGGGGCTGTTAGTTCATATAAATTTACACCAACTACTAATGTTGCTATTAGTTCTTCAATGTTAAGGGCTACTGGTGGTATTACACTGACAATTTCATAATAGTTTTATAAAGGTTTTTAAAGGGTTTTATTTACTTTTTAATTGCTTTTATAATGAAACTATTTTTTACTATATTATTTTTACTTTTTAGTTTAAACACATACTCTCAACCCTTTAAAATAGGTGGAGATAAAATGCTCCATTTTACAGCTAGTTACACTATAAGTTATACTACATATCATTATTTGCAACCTAAAATGGGTCATAAAAAGGCAAAAAGATATAGTATTATTGCTAGTTTAGGAGTTGGTATTATTAAAGAAATTATAGATGAACGTTATAGAAAAGGTTGGGAACAAGGTGATATGTATGCCAATATGGGGGGTATAATATTATTTAGATACGATTTAAAACGATGATTAGACTATTACTAATATTATTTTTAGTATTAATTTCATGTAAAAAGGAAGTTGATGATTTAGGATTTAGAACATATATAATACCTGAAGGTGCTCATAGTTCTGGTAATTATTTTAATCACCCCACAAACTCAAGAATAAATTTTGATTTTATATTAGATGAATCTGCTATCTACACTACTGAAATACCAGAAAATCAATATGATGTTAATAAGATTTATGGTTTTAGTGATTTTGGTGCACGACATCAAAAATACTCTATAAGATTAGGTTGGAGATATATTAATAATGAAATTGAATTGTGTTGGTTAAGGCATGAAGATGGTAGACATAGTTCATCTACTATAAGAACTATAGAACCAAACATACCCTATAATGCTACAATAGATATTAAAACTTTTTATTATATTATTACTGTAGAGGGTGATACTACAATGGTTAGAAGAAGACCTGAAGGAAATTGGGGTTTAGTTAGAAGATATTATTTATACCCATATTTTGGTGGGAATGAATATGCACCCCATGATATTATTGTAAAAATAAAGGAAAGAAATATGTGAAAAAACTTGGCTCCCCAGGAGACCTTTCGTATATTTACCCCGTAAATGAGTTACAAAACAATTAAATTAATATTAAATAAAAAATCAAGGTTATGTTAAATGAAAAAGAATTACAAACAGCAAAGTATTTAAGTAAAGCAAACATTAGAAGTTTAGCTCCATCAGTATTCTCTGAAAAGCCAAGTGAAGATGTATCATCTAAATATACTCACATTCCAACAGAAAGAGTTATTGATGATATGGAATTATTGGGTTGGAAACCAATTGAAGCTAAAGAAGTAAAAGCTAGAAAGAAATCAACTAAAGGTTTCCAAAAACACTTATTAGTATTCAGAAATGATGATGTTGTTATAAATGGTAAAGATGGTGATACAGTTTTCCCACAAATATTATTAACAAATTCTCATGATGGTAAAAATGCATTTACTTTTCAAGCAGGTCTTTATAGATTAATTTGTGAAAATGGATTAGTAATTGCAGATACTCAATTTGAAGATGTTAAAATGCGTCATATGGGTTATACATTTGAAGATTTACAAGTACTAATTAAAGAAATGGTTGAGAAATTACCATTAACAGTTGAGTCAATGAATCAAATGAAAGCAAAAGAATTAGAACAAGAACAGATTCTTGCATTTGCTAAAGAAGCTATTAATACTAGATTTACAGAAAAAGAAGTTAATAGAATTCAAATTGATTGGGATGCGTTTATTGAACCAGTTAGAAAAGAAGATGCAGGAAAGGATCTTTGGAGTGTATTTAATGTAGTTCAAGAAAAACTCATTGAAGGAGATTTTGAATATAGAATGGGAGGTAAACCTCGTAAAGCAAGAGAAATTAAAAATTTCAAACAGGATATGAAAATTAATAAAGAATTATTTGAATTAGCTTTAGATTATTGTTAATATTTGTTTACACAATGCGCAAAAACCGCGTTAATTCGCGGTTTTAGCGTGTTATATAATAATTATAACCATATAATCATAGATTTATATGATATCAAATAAAAATTAATATATGAACTGGGAAAGTCTTTATCCAAAAGAAAATAATTTAGTAAATTTATCTATTAAACATGGGGGTTTTATTAAACCTTTATTAGTTCCTAATGAAAATACAGGAGGAACAGGATTATGTAATGCTACTGTTTATATTGATAAAAAAGAAGGAATTATAGTTAATATAAGACACGTAGGTTATATAATGCATCATGTAGAATTTAACCAAAAATATTGGGGAATGTGGGGAGCTATGCAATATATGAATCCTGAGAATTTTTTATATTTAGAAACTACAAATTATTTATGTCATTTAGATGATAAACTAGATCAAATAGATTACCATAAAATAGATACTACTAAATATGATAAAAAACCTCTTTGGGATTTTATTGGACAAGAAGATGTAAGAATATTTAGATGGGATGATAAATTTTATACTTGTGGTGTAAGGAGAGATATAGATACAATAGGAACTGGTAGGATGGAAATGTGTGAAGTTATTCCTAATAATGATGGTTTTAAAGAAGTAACAAGAGATAGAATTGAAGTTCCAGAAAGAGAAACATATCTTGAAAAAAATTGGATGCCCGTTTTGGATATGCCCTATCATTTTGTAAGACATGCTGATCCTATAGAATTAGTAAAAGTAAATTGTGAAAAGAAAAATTGTGAAGTTGTTATTAAAAAACCTAAAAGTGAGAAAATTGCAAATATTAAGTTAGATAATTGTGATTTAAGGGGAGGATCACAAGTAATACCTTTTGGTGAATATAGATTATGTATAACTCATGAAGTATTTTTTCCTTGGCATCCTGTTGGAAACGGTAAAGATGCTCATTATTATCATAGGTTTTTATTTTATGATAAGGATTGGAATATAGTTAAAGTATCTAAAAGATTTAAATTTATGGATGCTATGATTGAATTTAATTGTGGATTAGCTGAAAGGGATAATGATTTAATTATTACTTTTGGTTATCAAGATAATGCTGCTTATATATTAAGTATGCCTAAAGTAGTATTAAATGAAATAGAATATGAAAAATTATAAATTACAACAATATATTAATAATTATATTTTATCTCCTAGAGATGAACATATAAATTTTAATTTAGCTTGTGAATATTTTAAAATAGGACAATATGCTGCTGCTATATCTTATTATTTAAGATGTGCTGAATTATCAAATAATAAAGATTTAGTTTATGAATGTTTATTACAATCTTGGAATTGTATGTCTAAAGTTGGAGATAGGCCCATATTTGAAAGAGGACAATTAATTCAAGCTATCTCTCAGTCCCCACACAGACCAGAGGGGTATTATCAATTATGTATGTGGTTAGAAAATTTTGGGGATCAAAGATATCAATCTAAAGAAGAATTATTTCATCATATGTACTTATATGCTTGTATTGGTATTTCAAATCATCATAATAATATTAAATTTAAACAATATGATGAGTACCCAGGAGTAATAGGTTTATACTTTTATAAAGCTTTTGCAGGTTGGCAAATAGGAAAAAAAGAAGAAAGTGAAAATATTTTTATTGATTTACATGATAATTTTGATTTAGATGAAAATTTTAAAGTATATGTAGGTAATAATATTAAAAATTTAGGAATTGAACATAGAGTAAAACCTAAAAATAATAAAAAATATATAAAAAAAGATAATCACCATTGGAAAGTAACTGAATGGCCTACAATGGAAATTACAACAACTATTCCTAAAAAAGGATGTGTTGTAGATTGTGTTTTTTGTCCTCAAAGAACTCTTCAAAAAGTTTGGGACTCTAAACATTTTACTACTCATAAAGAAAGAACAATGAGTATGGATCAATTCAAAATGGCTATTGACAAATTACCAACTGAAGTTAGAATAACATTTTCTGGATTTATTGAACCTTATATGAATAAACATTGTTCAGATATGATGTTATATGCTCATGAACAAGGTCATAGAATTTCTGTGTTTACAACAGGTGTGGGTATGACTTTAGAAGATGTAGAAAAAATTAAACATATTCCTTTTTGTGGGGGTCCAAATGGCGGATTCACTCTACATTTACCAGATGAAGAAAAAAGAGCAAAACATCCAGTAACTGATAGATATATAAAGGTAGTAGAGGCTTTAAAAAATGCTAATATATCTAATTTTATGGTTATGGCAATGGGTACTACACATAATAAAGTTACACATTTATATCCTGATTATGAAGTTAATAAATATACAATGTGGCATAGAGCTGGTAATTTAGTAGGAGAGGCTCAATTAAAACCTGAACTTACTGAAGTAATGGATGAAGTTCAAACTGTATTTAGAAATGATAAAAGAACTTGTGGGTGTATAGAAGATTTATATCATAATATATTATTACCTAATGGAGATGTTTCTTTGTGTTGTATGGATTATAACTTAGAAGAAATATTAGGTAATTTATATACACAAGAATATGATGATATTATGCCTAAACAAAACACAACTTATGATATGTGTTCTAGATGTGAAAATGGTATAATACCTAATAGTGGAGAATGTGAAATCAATCCCCAAGCTACAGATAGTGGGTTTGATGATGAGTTATGGAGGAGAGTTTTACCTTATATAGGGAATGATTATACAACTGCAGTTGAAACTGGTACTTATTTAGGGGCAACAACAGAATATTTATCAAGACATTTTAATAGAGTTCATACTATAGAATTAGATGAAGGTTTATATAATGCTGCTTCTAATGAAGTCTTTAAAAATAATAAAAATATAATATGTCACTTAGGTGATAGTGCATCTGTACTTAAAAATGGATTAATTGAAGAAATAAATAATTCTAAATTAGATAAAAAAGTATTCTTTTTCTTAGATGCTCATTGGAGTGGAGATGATAATGTAGATTGGGAGAATTCAAAATGGAAAGGAGCATATAGTTATGTAAGAGGTAAAAATACAGCTCATAGAGGAAGTACAAATACCCCAACAGCAGTAGAGCAAGTACCTTTAGAAGAAGAAATAATGCATATATATAATAATTTTAATAATGAATGTTTAATATGCATCGATGATTGGGATAAAATAGATGAAAATGGGATGGGAAAAAAGGATGATCAATTTATAGGAGAAGATTGGTCTAATATTAATTTTAATGTTATTAAAGAAAAAATTAAAGATAGATTAGCAGGTGATCCTTTTATGATTAATAGTGATAAAATGGTATTAAAATTAAAAGCAAAATAATGAAGAAATTATATGAAAAAGATTCAAATAAATCCTCAGATTATGGTATTATAGAGTCTAATAAATTTAAAGTTAATAAAAATCCAAATAAAAGAGCTTGGATTATTGATGATTTTTATGAAGACCCAGATGCTATTAGAGAATATGCTTTACATCAAATGTATTGGGATAAAGACCATGGAGGAGTTGGTTGGAGGACTAGAAAACAGTTTATATTTGAGGGTGTAAAAGAAAAAATAGAAGAAACAATGGGTGTTAACATTACTAATTGGGCTGATTATTATTCTATTTGTGGTGTATTTCAATCTGGTTTTGGGAATTCAGCAGGAATACCACCTATAGTATATCATACTGATACTCAAAAATGGGCTGCTATGGTATTTTTAACTCCTAATGCCCCTTTTGAAACTGGAACAAAAATTGTAGCAAATAAAAAAAATAAAATATATCATTCTTCCCAAAGTGATAATGTACTTGATTATTTCCCTCAACAAGAAACATTTTGTGATGGGACACTATTTGAAGATGTAGATGTATTTGGAAACGTATATAATAGAATGGTAATTTTTGATGGACATTCAATTCATAGTTCATGTGGATATTTTGGTAATAGTATATCTACAGGTAGATTATGGCAAATGTTTTTCTTTGATGCTGAAAATAAATAATAATATGGATAAATTTCAAGAAGAGTTTTTAGATAAAGTAGGAAGTGATGAGATAATAGAAATATCTCAAATACTAGATAGAGTAAATAAACAACAAAAATTAACGGAAGTTATATATTATGCTTTATTAACAATGAAGGGAAATGAAAATATGTCTCCTTTATTAGCATTACAAATTGCTGAGGAAGATTGGAATATATAAAATATTTTTGTATATTTATTTCTGATCGTTAGTAGTTATATTAGCTGCTTTTTTGGACGTGGGTTCGAAACCCACCACCTCCACAAAATTTAAAATATCAAAGGGGGTGAATGGATTTGACATAAAGTAAGGGTATAATGAAGATCATACGCATAACTGGCGAACAAGTTGAACTAGCAATGGCTGCTTAATAAAGCACCCTAGCTAAACGGCATTTAACAGGGCAAGTCGTTAAAGCCCGGTGGTGGTGGATCCTTTACAGGATAATTTGGATTTTTAGTTATAAGTTAATATATTTATAACATATGATAAATCTAGATAATATATTTCACCTATTTGGACCTGATGATGATTTTAGTGGTGTTGATAATGGTACTACTTATATGGATTTTAAAAATACACCTACATACTGGGTTGGTATGTATAAAAAATTAATTTTAAACCACATAAATTTTAATAAAAAAATAATAAAATTTTTCCAAAAATCAGATAAAGCTTTAGATTTAGGTGATGTTAAAGAAGCTGGTGAGTTTGTTACTTATAATAGAGCTTGGTCTTATATCAAAAAAATTGATATGTCTAAAGAAGAACATATTAAAGGAATAAAGGTGTACGCAGATGAATATTTAGATACAGCATTAAAATTAGGCATTTCTTTCTTTATAGAAACGGAACAATATGAAAGATGTGCCCATCTCCAAAAAATCCTTGATAGTCTTTCAGAATAGTTTGGATTCCTCAATTATTTTATATATCTTGAGTATAAATTAATATAAAGGTATTAAGGTACATTAAATATTAAGATAAGAGATATTGAGATATTAGGAGATATAAAGAGATAAGATATTAAATATGAACATAGAATAATACTAAATAATTAAATTATGAGAAATAAGGAAACGTGTGTTAGATTAATTGAGAAGCTAGAGGGTAAATTACAAACTTTACTTTTTATCTTAAGTAGACCGGGGGCAGATGCTAACGAATTTACTAATGAAATTAATCAATCAAAAGAAATACTTCAAGATCTAAAATCATTTATAGATCGTGAACAAGAAACAATGTAATTAAATAAAGGTTATGAATTTATCAGCAGAACAAATCCAATCAAATTGGGAGTTATTTCTTGATAATATTGAAAATTATATTACAGGAAATAGAAAAGAAAAATTACTTGCATTCTATAAAAAGTTTGAAGAGAGAATTATTCTAATGCCCGCAGCACATAAAAAAGAATATCATAATGCTTTTCCAGGGGGATATATTGAACATGTAAATAGAGTAGTTCGTTGTGCTCTTAAACAATATGAATTATGGAAAGAAGAGGGTACAGATATTACTACATTTACTATAGAAGAATTAGTATTTTCTGCTATTAATCATGATTTAGGTAAAATGGGTAGTATGGATCAAGCATCATATATCCCTCAGACTGATAAATGGAGAAGAGAAAAATTAGGTGAAGATTATATGTTTAATAAAGAAGTTCCATTTTCATCAGTACCAGATAGAGGATTATGGTTACTCCAACATCATGATATTAAATATTCTTTTAATGAAATGGTAGCAATTCAAACACATGATGGTTTATATGACCCAGCAAATGATAAATACTTAAAAGGATGGATGCCAGAGCAAAAACCAAGAACGGCTCTACCATTTATATTACATCAAGCAGATATGATGGCAGCTAGAATTGAATTTGAAAGAGAATGGTTACCTAAATTTAAAAAAGATCAAAGTAAATCAAATGAAAATTTTACAATTAAAACTAAAAAAACAACAAAATCTAAAGCCCTAGGTAATATATCAAGCCCAGGATTGAAGAATATGTTAGACAACTTATAATATGGAAATAATATTAATCTCAATTTTATCTGCATTAGTAGTAGTATTAGGTTTTACTACTTTTAATCTAATGAAGAAAAATGAACAACAAGAAGATATTTTAGTAGAATATATGAAATATCTAAATAAAATTTCACAAGCAATAGAAATCTCAGATGAAAAACTAAAAAAATTAGATGCTCAAGGAAGATTTAAAAGCGATGATGAAATAGGTTTCTTTTTTAAAACAGTTATGACTTTACAAGAATTATTAAATGAATTCAAAATTAAAGAAATATAACTGTGATAAATGGATAATATAATAAAAGCCGCAAAAAAGAAAAGACAAAAGAGGAATTATTTTACTCAAGAAACTGAAGACGCAATTGTTCAGTATAATATAAGTAATGATAAAAAGTTTAAAAGTAATATCTATTCTAGAGAAATACATTATCCTTTTTATAAATTAACTGAAAACATAATTCATACTTTTAAATTTTACTATACGGATAATGTTGAAAATTTAGAAGATTTACAACATGAGATTATGGTATTTCTTTTAGATAAAATCCATTTATTTGATCCCTCAAAAGGTGCAAAAGCATACTCTTATTTTGGGACTATTGTAAAAAGATGGTTAATAATTTATAATCAAAAAAATTATAAGAAAAAAATAGACTCTGTTGATATGGTTGATATAACCAAACATCAAAATTTAGATGTAGGTGATAATACCTTTTTTATATTAAACCCTAAATTAGAACAATCTTCACAAAAATTTATTGAATCAGATAATAATTTTGGAGATGAATTATATACTAAAGGATATAAAGAAGGAGATAGATTATCAATTTTTATAGATTTATATGTAAAGTATATGACAGAGAATATTTATAGTTATTTCCCAAAAGAGTATGATGCTCAAATAGCTGATTGTATTTTAGAATTATTTAGAAAAAGAGATGCTATAGATGTTTTTAATAAAAAAGCACTCTACATCTATATAAGAGAAATGATTGATGTTAAAACTCCTAAAATTACAAAAATAGCTAATAAATTACACAAAGTATTTAAAGAAAAATATTTAGTGTATTATGAAAAAGGTTTTTTTCCATCTTAAAAATTTAAAAATCTAATATTTATAATCAAAAATTATGGGACAATTAGATTCAATAATATTTGGTGATAAAAAATTCTCAGATATTCTTCATGAGATATACGAAAACCAAACAAAGAAAAAAGAACAAATTTCTTCTTTAATAAGTGAATTAAAACCACTAATCCAAGAAATAGGTGATGCTACTTTGATAGTACCTTTAATAAAAGAATACTTAGAAATAGGGGTAAAAAATGATGAACAATTAATTAAAATGGCTACTATTATTCAAAGAGCTGTTAATAATACTAATGATGAAGGAGAATTTGGTATAACTGAAGAAGAAAAAGCAGAGTTATTAGCAGAAATGGATAAATTAGAAAGATTAAATAAAGAAAATAAAAATAATGGTTAAAATTCCAACAGGTTTAAGTTCTTTAAATTCAACACCCACTCCAAATACTATACAACAAGAAATAATCCCAGTAAGGGTAAAATTTGTTTCTTTAAATGGTGATGATTATCCTCTTACTTGGAAAAAGTATGGAGAATACTTAGGAATGGGGGGAATATTATATGAAGAAATTGATAATCCTGGAAATCAAACCTTAGAATCTTTAAGTTTTGCAAAACCTTTATATTCTAATATTAAATTTTTACCTATAATAAATGAAATTGTTTATATAATTTCAATGCCTAACCCAAATACTCAAGAAAATCCTAGTTCGGGTAAACAATTTTATTATTTTCAATCAATTAATATTTGGAATAGTATCCATCATAATGCTTTACCTAACACATTAGCTAATGACTCTACAAATGCCCAAAAATATGAAAGTACTGAAGCTGGAGTAGAAATACAATCTGATGTACCTATTGATAATATTAATCTAGGATTAACATTTCAAGAAAGAGTAGGAATTAGAAGTTTACAACCTTATGAGGGGGATATTTTAATTGAAGGAAGATGGGGTAATACTATAAGATTTGGTAGTACTGTAAATAATAGTTCACCACCAAATCCTTGGTCAGATAATGGAGTTAATGGTGAACCTATTACTATTATAAAAAATGGCCAAACAGAAACACAAGATGATCCTTGGATACCTCAAGTAGAAAATATAAATACAGATAAATCATCAATATATTTAACTTCTAACCAACAAATCCCCATAAAAGGAGCAAGTACTAACTATTCATCCTATGATTCTCCACCTGAGGATTTAAATGAATTTGTAGGAGAACAGGTATTAATTAATTCAGGAAGATTAGTTTTTAATGCAAAAAATGATTCAATATTATTAGGTGCAAATACTTCTATTAATTTAAATACTCAAGATACTGTTAACATAGATTCAAAAAATAAATTTATAGTAAATACTAAAGAAATTTATTTAGGTAGTAAAAATGCAACTGAACCTATAATATTAGGGGATAAATTTTTACAAGATTTTCAAAAATTATTAACAAATGTAATTACATTAACAAGTGCTTTAGGTACTGTAGGTACACCTATACCTTTTGTTCCTAATATTGCTGTTGCCCAAACAGCAACAAAAGTAGGATTACAAGCTCAAACTATGTTAACTTCAATTGAATTTTATAAATCCAAAACAACAAAAACTTTATAATGGCTTTAGCAAAATTCATATCAAGAATAGTAACTAGTATAACTAGAACTACATTTCAATTTAATAAAACTTTAGATGTATTAATAGAAAGATTTAAAGATGCTTGTCCTACAACTCAAGAATTAAAATCTTTAATTGAACAAAAAAATCAAATTAATGGTGCCCTACAACAAATAGAACAAAAAATATTACTTTTAAATAAAGTAGCTCAAGGTTCTGAAGTAGCAGTTCAAGCACTAAGTGCAGGAAAAACTATAATAAAACAACTCCCAATACCTTCATCAGTTCCTCCAGGCATAGGATTACCTTTATCTGTAACTAATAATCTAGCTGATGCTTTAGACAATTTAGGAACATTAATAGATAAAGAAGAAGCATCCTTAGAATCAATCCCAGAAGCTTTAGATTTGATTAGTAGTGATGTAGGAGAAGTAATTACTAAATTAAATGAATTTGATGTTGTTTTAACTAATTGTATAGAAAAAGATCCTAATATTACTGCTGAAGATTTAGAAGAAACAGCTGCAAATTTTGTTGGAGTATTAACTGATGCAGAATTAGAAGAAATATTAACAACACCCCCAGGACTATTATATGGAGATTATTATTTAAGGTTAGAATTTATACCAACTGACTTTTCATTTCCAAAAAAACAAGTAATAGCTCAAAATAAAGAATCTGTTATAGATGGAGAATTTTATAATGAAAATGCATCTGTAGAAGAATTATTAGGAAATGAATCATTTTCATCATCAAATACTGTTTTAGTTGAAGAAATGAAATGGTTAATTGATACTAAAGATTTAATATTCCCAGCACCAGAACCTCAAGAAGATCCACTTAAGGCTATTTATAGAGAAAATCAAATTATTATATTAATGAGTCTTTTTGGTGCTAATAGAGAAGAAGCTAGTGAATTATATGAATTAGCTTGGGAGTTATCACAAAATAGAGGACCAAATAAAGGATATTACCCTACATTAGTCCAGGAAGCATTTGATAATTCTAGAACTATTTTAGAACAAGCTGTAGCTAATGAAGGGTATGAATGGCAACAAGGTGATAGAGTATTAGATGCAACTATTAAAAGATTATTCTTAGCAGATTTTGAAGGTACTGACCAAGTAATATCAGGTCAAATTAGTTTAATAAGATCTACTGCCAGAAATATACTTAATAAAGCAAATGAAATAGGTGGTAATTATAACCCTACATCAAAAAGATGGAGTAATGATGGAGCATTTGGATATTCTAATGATGGAAGATTATACCCATATTCAGAAAGATTAGCTTTAACAGCAGAAACACAATTTAATGATGCTACTATTGGAAATGATTTTGTAAGTTTAAGACCAGAAATGGCTAAACGAAAACCATTTTTCCAAGCTATTTTTGAGGCAGCAAATAGAAGATTTTTAGCAGGTGCAGGAAATTCTTTTAATGATCCTTTAAAAGAATATTTTTTAAGTAAAAACCAAGGTTATAATCAACCTATTATTAATGAAATTCCAATAAGTGGAAATGCTAATGAATTAATTACTTCTAATGAAATAAGAGATATATATCAATCTGAAATAAATATAGCTGAAAATATAAACTTAAGACCAGATAATTTATTACCTCCTGATTTTACAACAACTAGTAATGGTTTAACATATGAACAAGTAAAGGCATATGCTAAAACTCAAATTCTTATAAAACTTAAAAATGTGTTAGGAATAAATTGGTATAATGAAAATGCTCAAGCAGCTTCTGAATTACCATTTTGGGCACCTGGAGGAGGTAATCCAAATTCAAGTTCATATAATCAAAATAATGTAAATGCTGGTTTGACAACAGCTGATAAATGGTATTTTGAATTTGGTAGAAATGGATTACCCGTACCTACTGGGTCATAATTGATATAAAAACATAAATTAATAATATTTATAATAAAATTAAAGATGAAATTAACAGAATTAAAAAAAGTACTTAAAGAAACTGTTAGAGAAGTAATACAAGAGGAATTAAAGGATATACTTCTAGAGGCTGTAAAAACACCAAAAGTAGTAACTCAAACTCCTGTTATGGAGTCTTATAATCCTTCAACTCCTACACCTTCACCAACAACTCCTGTAATGTCATCTCAAGAAAAAAGAGATGCTTATAAAAACATTTTGGGTGAAACTGCTGCTTCTTTTAATACTAATAATGCTCAAACTTTTAGACCAAACCCAGGAATGGATATGGCTAATGGTGCTTTACCTGATGGAAATGTAGGTATGGATCAAATAATGAATTTAATGAATAGTAAATAATGGCTAGAATTATAAATAATGTTTTTCCTACTGTTAATAGTGGTAGCGCTGCTTTGGGGTTTAGCTTCCCCTTATCAGGAAGAGCAGTATTTAATCCTACATTTACTACTAGAGAAGTAGTTAAAACTAATTTAATTAATTATTTATTAACAAATAAAGGAGAAAGAGTATTTAGACCAAATTTTGGAGCAGATTTAAGAGCTTTATTATGGGAAGGAATTAATGATGGAGTAACATCTGCATTAGAAGCAAGAATAAGAGATAATATAAATTCAAGATTTCCTTCTGTAGAAGTAAAAACAATAGAATTTGATAACCAACAAGATCGAAATACTGTAAATTTCATTTTAAATTATACAGTTCGCAATATAGGAGCAGAAGACCAAATTAATATAGCACTACAATAATGGCAGAATTAAATAGAAATATAACATATACAAATAGAGATTTTAATACATTTAGAGGTGCTCTTATAGATTATTCTAAAACTTATTTTCCAAATACTTTTAATGACTTTTCTCCTGATTCAACAGGAATGTTATTTATTGAAATGGCATCATATGTTGGAGATGTTTTATCTTTTTATTTAGATAATCAAATTCAAGAAACTTTTATACAATATGCTAGACAAGAAAAAAATCTATTTGATCTAGCTTATATGTTAGGATATAGACCTAAAGTAACAACAGCAGCTACTGTGGATATTGTTTTTTATCAACAATTACCAGCAAAAGGATCTGCAGATAATAAAGTCCCAGATTTTGATTATGCTCTAAAAATTCCTGAGAATTTTCAAGTAACATCTAATGAAAATTCAAATATTAAATTTATAACTGAGGATGTGTGTGATTTTTCTATTTCTTCATCACAAGATCCAACTGAAATATCAATTTATTCCATATCAGGAACACAACCAAATAGATTTTTATTGAAAAAAACAAGAAAAGCAATATCAGGAACTATTAATTCAATAGATGCATCTTTTACATCCCCTTCAAAATTTCCAGTAGTTGATATAAATGCTACAAATATTATAAATGTATTAGATTGTTTCGACAGCGATGGTAATGAATGGTATGAGGTATTAAATTTAGCACAAAGTACGGTATTTACTACAAAAATAAACGCAAGTTATACAGACCCTAATGCTATTCAAGATGATGCTCCAAATTTATTAAACTTAAAACAAGTACAAAGAAGGTTTACAACAAGATTTTTAAATTCTACTACATTACAAATAGGATTTGGTGCAGGAACTATTAGTGATAATGATGAAAATATAGTACCAAATCCAGATAATGTAGGTACAGGTTTATCTTTTTCTAAAGATAAATTAAACACTGCATTTTCTCCACTAAATTTTATGTTTACTGATACTTATGGTATAGCTCCTGCTAACACAACTTTAACAATAAGATATTTAACTGGAGGAGGATTAGAATCAAATGTTGCCTCAGGAACATTAACTAATTTTAATACTTCTAATATTACCTTTACTAATCCAGCAATTACTGACACTGCATTAGCAGATACTATTTTTGATTCTGTTGCTGTAAATAATATTTTAGCAGCTGATGGGGGACAAGGAGCAGATACTATAGAAGAAACTAGACAAAATGCTTTAGGTAATTTTCAAAATCAATTAAGAACAGTTACTCAACAAGATTATTTAATTAGAGCTTTAAGTATGCCTGCTAATATTGGTACTATTGCTAAAGCTTATATACAACCTACAAAAGTAGCTGAATATGGAATAGGAGAATTACCAACTATTTTAGATATGTATGTGTTATCATATAATTCTAATAAAAATTTAAGAACAGCATCAACAACATTAAAACAAAACTTAAAAACTTATTTATCAGAATATAGAATGATAAATGATTCTATTAAAATAAAAGATGCTTATATTATTAACATAATATGTGAATTTGATATAATTGTATTGCCTAACTTTAATAATAATGATGTAATTTTAAGATGTATAACTGAACTAACAGATTATTTTAATATAGATAATTGGAATATTAACCAACCTATCTTATTAAAAGAAATATCAATTTTATTAGATAAAGTAGAAGGAGTACAAACTGTAACTAATGTAGTAATTAAAAATATAGCAGGTGCAAGTAAAGGATATAGTGATTATTCTTATGATTTATTAGCTGCTACTAATAATGGTATAATTTACCCATCAGTTGATCCAATGGTATTTGAATTAAAATATCCACAATCAGATATTGTTGGAAGAGTAGTACCTTTATAAATAAAAAGATATGGATTTATTAGAAAGATATAAAAAATCATTTGAAAACCAACCAGAAAATGGAACAGCTATTGATGGTGGATCAACAAATGATCCAGCATCTGGATTTACCCAAACATATAATAATGAAAATCCCTATTATACAACAAAAGAGGGAGAAGTAAGAGCTACTATGAATAATCCACTAAATCAATCACTTAAAGTAACAGCTTTAGATGTTGAAAATTCAGAAGCAGGAGTAAAACAAGGAGCAAGTGGAGGACCAAATAGAACATCAGCTGCAAATGGAGAAAAATCTACATTTATAGATGGAGGTCAATATAAAGTATTAAGATATCCTACAAAAGCAAAATTCATAGATACTACAGAAAATTCCGAAGATGGAGGAACATTGGAAACAATGACATTACAACAATATACTCCTAATAGGACGTATTTAGAAGTTCTTGCAGACCCAAGTTTAGAAATTGAAGAAGTTATAGGAAGTGGATTAAACCAACAACCAGGTACAGGTGGTGTACCTACATCTATTGATGAAAGTATAGTTCCTAATGATATTGGGCCTAAACTTGATGACTTAACAAACTTTAATATATAATTAAATGGCAATTTATAAACTATTTCCTGAAAAAGACGCTACATTGTACACCCAAGATCCTGACATGAATACAGGATTAGATCAAATATTAGAAGCATCTACTTATTTATTAGATAGTAATGCACAAACTAGTAGATATTTAATTAAATTTCCATCAACAGAAATAGATAGTGCTTTTGATACTTATGCTTCCAGTTCTGCTAATTCTACTAACTATATAAATCATCTTTATGGAAATATATTTTCTTCTATAACAGATAATCCAACAAATTTAGCTGCATCTATGGCTAATCAAATTTTCCCTATAACAGCATCAACTGGAAATGGTATAGGTGGAAAACTTCAAATATTTTTAACTGGAAATACTATTTCAGCAGGTGTAATACCCTCATTACGTGAAATAAGAGGTAAAGGTTATAAACCTGGTGATGTAATTAAGATAGGAGGTTTAACTACAACCGCAGGCACATTAACAACAGCTTCATTTACTTTAACAGCAGGAGATTTCATACCTAGAACTTGGAATTCTAGCTTAAAAAATTATGCAGCTGTAGTAACAAATTTAAATTCTACATCTTATTTAAAAGTATATCCAATATCACAAAGTTGGGATATGGGAACAGGAAGATTTGGGAATTCTCCTGTTACTAAAAATGGTTGTTCTTGGACTGGTTCAACAGCTGATAAAGAATGGCATGAAGATCTAACAGTATACACAGCAAGAACAACAGCATCCTATGATAGTGTTTATGGGGGAACAGGAGGCGGAACATGGTTCACAGGTTCAACTACATTAAAAGATATAGTCCAAACACAAACATTTACCTACTCAGATCCAATTGATTTAAATGTTGATGTAACTAATACTGTTGATATTTGGATAAGTCAGTCTAAAGGAGTTACTGGGGGTGATATACCAAATGAAGGATTTATTATAAAACAAACTTCATCAGTTGAATTTATCCCTTCTGAATCTCAAGCTTCAACTTTTAAATTTTATTCAGTAGATACTAATACTATATATCCACCTCAATTAGATTTTAAATTTGATGATTTCTTTTATTTTACATCTTCAGAAATGCAAACTTTATCTCAACCTGAAGCATTTATTTCATCTTATAATAATGATGGTGTGTATTTTTCTGAAAGTATACAAAGATTTAGAATAGCAGCAGTTCCTCAATATCCCAAAAAAGTATTTCAAACACAATCTGGATACCTAACAAATTTCTATTTACCTCAAGAATCATATTTTTCTGTAAAAGACTCAGAAACAAATGAATATGTAATAGAATTTAATCCTACCTATAGTCAAGTAAGTGCTGATCAAACCTCTAGCTATTTTGATATTTATATGGGAGGATTAGAACCAGAAAGATATTATACAATTTTATTAAAAACCACTATAGATGGTACTACAAAAGTATTTGATGAAGATATAATGTTTAAAGTAACAAATGGGTAATGGAAAAAACAACATTAAAAGTACAAAGATATAATAAAGATAAATTTAATGAAACAGTAAATAAAGAATTTACTCAATTAGTTAATGTAGTTGACCCATCTTTCTTTGATAGAGATTTAGCTACAGTTGATGATTTTTGGTATCTTTACGATAAATTTTTCTATATTATACCTAAGCTTGGAGAAATAGAATCTCATGAGTATCTTGCAAAAACTAGTGGTGAATATGCTGATTTTGCTACTATTAGTAGTGAAATACAAGCATTATTAGATGAAATTGCTGATTTAAGAAGACAAAATTTAGAGTTAATACAAGAAGCAACTAATTTAGAAGATGCAATTGACCCTAATGATAATGTATTATTTTCGGGTACTGGAAGATTAAATCTTGATAATATTGAAGAAGTACAGGTTGAAACAAGAATTAGATAAATAATAAAAAATGGCAATACCAGTTTCTGCATCAATTGAACAACTAAACGCTGAAGTTTTTCTTCAAGAAGGATTTGAATTAAGCTTAGATGCTATTGTACCTTCAATTGAATTAACAGGTTCTTTTACACCCAATAAAAGTAAAACTCAATTTTATATTTACAATTATTCTCAAACTATATTATATCAAAATTTAAATTATGAGTCTAATGGTACCTATTTACCACCTGAAAATCAACCTCTACCTACAGACTTAAATGATGTTTATAATCAATTTGAATTAAATCCAATTGAAGATATATATAATCAAGGATATTCTTCAGGAAATTATTATGCTTTATATAATTTTGTAGATTATGAATTAGGATCTGAGTTAATACCAAATGAACAAAATGAAAAATTATTTGAAGGTTATCCTTACTTTATAAAAGATATATCTGGGGATAGAACAGAATTAAGAATTCAAAATAATTTTCTAAATAAAGGCCAAATTGAGAATTATTACCAACAATTTTCAGATAAAATTAATGCTAGAGAAAATGCTGATGAATTTTATGTTTCATTTGAAAATAATAGAAATTTTATAGCAGTAAATAGTCAATTAGAATTACCAGTAACTGGCTCTACTAGTGAAGCTACTATTTTAATAAAACTATATAATCCACTTCCTTTAGAATTTGAAGAAAATCAAGAATTACAAATTATTACAAAAGTAGGAGAAACACAAGTATTTAATGTAAATTTCCAACCTAATTTAGAATTTATTGATAACTTACTTTCACTTAAAGGTCCTAATTATAATGTAAGTATTAAAGATAAAGTAAATAATTCTACTAATTTTAAAACTTTAAAGGATTTAATTAACACTAACTCATCAGCTTCATATTATCAATTTAATTCTTTAAAAGACCAGAAAGGAGTAGTTATAAGAAAAAATTGGGGAGATTGGAGCCAATTTGTAAAATATTCTTCTGCAGAACAAAGATTAAATAATTTTAAAGATAAATTAACTTCAATTGAAGCCTTTGAAGATGAAATTTTAGATCTTGAAGGTATTGATGGTGATACTACAGGATCAGTAGATTATTCTTCTAGTTATAATGATATTAGCAATAATATTAACCAAATTATTAGTAAATTTGATAGTTATGAGTACTTTTTATATTATGTAACAGGATCTGAATCTTGGCCTAAATATACATCAACATATCCTTATAAAAACTTTTCAGTTTCAAGTTCAGAAGCAAAAAATTGGTTTGGGAGTACTAATGAATCTGATGCTTATTTTAATACTGGAAAAAATCAAATATTTTCAGCATCAAAATATGATAATAATAACCAAGATTATTTATATTATTTAATACCTCCTTTTATTACAGATAATAGTAGTAATAACCAATATATTAAATTTGTAAATATGACGGGTCAAGCTTTTGATGAAGCTTACATATACACTGAAGCCCTTGAACAAGTTAGAAATACAAATTCTTCTTTAACTGGATCTGTTTTACCTTTAGGATTAGCTGCTGATGTTGTAGAATCTTTAGGATTTACACTTGGTGGAAATGATTTTAATTCAATAGGATTTAATCCTAATGGAGTAGGAGTATTCCCTTCAGCTGGAAGTGGTTTAGAATATATTAGTCGTTATGTAGATATAGCATCAGGTTCAGTTATTAATTATTATGATCAAAAACAATCAACCTTAGGATATGTTATAGCTTTAGCAGATCCATCTTTCCCATATCCAATTGAAAATTCATCACAAGAAATTTATAAAAGAATTTTCCACAATATGGTTTCTTTAGTAAAAAGAAAAGGAACTGTAACAGGATTAAGACAATTAATTAACATATGGGGTGTTCCTAATACAATGCTTCGTATAAGTGAATTTGGGGGTAAAAATAAAGATGATGAAAACGATTATGATTTATGGATGAATCGTTATAGTACAGCAGTTAAAACTTATTCTGGTTCTTTATTAAAAAATACTCCATCCACATTAGGAACACAAGCTAGTAGTTCTGTTTTAATACCATGGACACCACTAGCGAATAATTTTTATGATGCATCAGCCCCATCTAATTATTTTTCATCACCTGATAGTATACAATTTAGATTTAAAAACAAAAAACCAATAGGTTCTGATCAGTTTTTCACTTCTTCTTTATTAATTAAACCTTGGTTTGATGGAATAGGAGGAAACGTTCCAAATTCCCCAGGAGCATTTGCTATAGTATTAGAATACTCAGGTTCAAATTCTGGATCATTTGACGGCTCTACATTACCAACAGATTCACAATATGGAACTCTTCAACTAGTAATGTCTGGTTCAGTTGGTGATGGAGCTATTGAAGGTACTTTAAATTCTGGTAGACATTATTTTACGTCTTCTAAAATTTCTTTACCATTTTTTAATGATGGTTGGTGGTCAGTTCAATTACAAAGATCAACTAATTTATCTGCATCTGGTCAAGATAGTACACTTAATGAATTTGAATTAAGAGTAGCAAATAATATATATAATGGTTATGATGGAAATCAAATAGGATTTCAGGGATCAGCTTCAATTCAAATGCTTGATGGTAAGATATCATCTTCAATGAATACAGCTTGGAATAATATGTTTTTTGATAATGCTGATAATACTACCACAAGTATTAATAAAAGAGCATTACTTTTAGGAGGATTGCCTTTTGATGGAGATTATGGAAGTGGTAATAATGTAATAGTAGGAGGAGGAACTGGTGCTTTAAAAGCTATAATGAAAGTAGGTGGTAAATTTATAGGAAGACCATTTGTAGGGGAGTATCAAGAGTTTAGATATTATAGAAGAGCAGTATCAGCATCTTCATTTAATGATTATGTAATGAATCCTGAATCAATTCAAGGACATTCAGATTCAAATACAGGAGCAGGTAGTTCTTATGATCAACTATCATATAGAATTTCATTAGGTAATGAATTAGAATTTAATAATTCACCTATGGGGGGTTTATATACTAATTTTCCTACAGGAAATTATGGAAATACTAAAAATCAATTTAAATTTGGAATAAATGTAGCAGGAGTAGATAAAGGAATAGGATCTATTCATCCCTCTATTGTAAATTCAACAGGTGAATTATTTACTTCATCTTTTATAGAGTATAAAAATGCATCATCAACTAGAGGTATTGTTACTAGTAGTTATTATGCATGGGACATAGCAACAGCCCCAGATAATCAATATGTTACAGCATCATGGATTTCTCCTATTAATGAAATAAATTACATGGACCAACCTGCAGCTGGTCTTAGAAATAGAATAAAAAATAAAATTCAAGTAATTGATGGTAATGAATATGGTACAATATTATCACCTTTTAGAAGTATACAACAAGAATTTGAACAAAGTGGAAGTTATACTGAAGATATTAATTCATTAGAAGTTGGATTTTCATTTCAAAATGAAATAAATGATGATATAATAGGTACATTTGGACATGGGGTAGTATCTGATGCAATAGCAGATCCAAGATTTATCTCTGAAAGCTCAGATAGATATCCTGAATTAACTCGTATTGCTGAAGATTATTTTAAAAAATATCAAGGTTTTAATGTTAATAATGATGTTGAACCTAATTCACCTACAACTTTAGTTGAAAAAGAATATGATTATAATAGGTTAATTAAATTTTACGAAACTTCATTATTTAAGGCAATTAAGAATTATGTGCCTGCTCGTACTAGTTTAAGTACGGGAATTATCGTAAAACAACATCTATTAGAGCGAAACAAAACAAATACAGAGATTGGTATTAATATTAATACTGAGGTTGCTACTACGCCTGAAACCGGATCAAATACATTTGGTCCTTCATCTCAAACAGGATTTAATAGTAGAATAGTTAAGAAAAATTTATTAGTTACTTCAAGTATAGGAATGTATTCTTTAACAGGAAGTGCAGGAGGAAGTGTTAATAAATATAATGTAATAACTAATGAAGGGAGATTTTATACATCTGAAGGAGATAATATTACTTTAACAAATGGAGCAGCAGCTGTTCCTTTATTTTCAACTCTTCCAGATCATGCTTCTCAAATAGAATCTGGGATATTTGTAGCAGTTGATTATCAAGATAAAGTTTACTTTGAAGCAGAAGGTACATTTATATCCCAAGTAAGATTAAATATGATTTTTACAGGTGTACCATCAAGTGCTACTGATGTAAAACTTGAAGTAACATCAAGTAAAAGAGGTGGAATATTTGAAACTACATATGCTGGAATAACAGTTCAAGACCCACCAGGATTAATATCAGATAATTACTTAGAAGCATTTGCAGATGAAAGATTATACTGGAATATTGCGGGAACTGGAGCTACTGTTGAAATTTCAGCATATACTTTTTCATTTGGTGAGGATGCAGAATTTACAAAACCTGAACCATCATCTTCTCAACAAGCATGGTTTTATATAGATGATTTTACAGGAGAATATAGAGTTGAAGATACACAAGATGAATTTTATAATGGTGAATATAGTGGTAGTAATTTTGGGGTTATTCCACCCCAATATAATCCTTATAGAATATTTGCTGATGGAAATGATAAGACACCAGATATCACACCTCCTTTTATTAATATGAATCTAGGAGGGGGAGATCCAGATTATTGGGAGATAATATCTTCAGATACAATACAAGTTAAATCAGGATATTCTGGAGTATCTGCATTTAAATATTGGACAGGATCTATTCGTAATTTAACACCAGGTGAAACATATGTATTAACTTATACAGTTACAAATGAATCTAGTGGTTTTTCTGATGGGATAGTATATAATAATCCTACTCCAGGTTCTACTAGTTGGAGTGGGTTTACTGCAATAGCTTCAAATGGAACTTTTACAGAAACTTTTGTAGCAACAGACAACAGAATTTCTGGTATTGGTGATAGTGGGGGGGTATATATGTCTTCTGCATTAACTGGTAAAACTGTAACAATTCAATTTAATTCTATAGTTGGGGTGGGATCATTAGGTCCTAAACATTTATCCCCTAATGATGGATTTACTATAGTACCTTCTCAAAGTCAATTATTCCAAAATTCACCATATAATCCTATAATTAATAATATAAGTGGTAGTAGAAAAAATTCATATTTATTTGATATGGATTTTGATCCTGTAATTTCTTCATCAACTAAAATTGAAGGAATACCTTCAGATTATTCTCTATTAATATCAGCATCTCAATTAGGGTGGGATGGTACAGCTACTAATGATAATTTATTAGAATTTGCTGAAGTACCTGAAAGTAATTATACATCATTAGCTGTATCTAATCCTAGATACAAGGGAAGTAAAGTAACTAGTGCCGATTATAATTTTAGAATAAATGAAATAAATCTATCAGAAAGTCAAGAACCTTCAGGTATATTCAGTCCATTACTAGAACCAGGATTGGTACAATCTTCTAAATTAAGATTTTTAGATAATGAAACAGGTAGTTGGAAAGGTGATAAAACAGGAAACCAATTTTCTGCAATTGATAATCGTCCTATTTCTTTTGCTCACTTTAAAACATCATATGAATCATTAGAAATAGATGGTTCTACAACCTTTGAAATTGATTATTTGATTGAAGTTCCTAGGGTAAGTATACAAAATGAACAAGCACCAATTGTTACAGGATCTATACTAACTGCTAATAATGAAAATTTAATACCAGTTGGATCAACCTTTAGACCTAATAGAAAATTAAAAGCAATTTACAATCAATCTAGTAAACAATTTAAAAACTTTAAGTTCTTTAAAACACCATCTATATCAACAAAAACAAATCCAATATTAAATTTTGGAGCAGAAAAACCAGAGTCAAAATATATATTATTCCCAGCTCAAGAAGTAATATCAGAATTTACAAATCAAAAATCATTTAATACTGTATCATTAACTCAATCTTTTATATGCCCACAATGGTTAGAAGGTACTAGTATAAATTATGGAAAAGGAGTTGGTGATGTAGGTAATAGGTGGGTTGTAAGAAGTACAAGAAATGGTGGTGCTGATGATACAAAAAACTTTAATGTTTCTGAAAGTATTGTTCCTTTTCCTTCTATGTCAAACTCAGCATCATTAGCTTTAGCTATTACTGGAAGTTCTCCAACAGGTGATAGAGATGGTTATGGTTTACTTTATTTACAAGGATATGCTGTAGATGGTGAAAATATGCTTAAATATAAATCAAATCCTAATTTAGCAAATGTTGTATTACCAATACAAGGACCCCATTTACAAGTAATAAATAGTATAAACCATAATATAAATAATGGTAGTATTGCTGATACTGAATCTCCAAATTATAATGATGGAAATGAAAATCAAAATGCAATGTGGGCACCTTCAGAAGCAGGATCAACATTTCCTGTTCAAGTAGGTGTTATTAATAGTGGTTTTGTAGGAACTGCAATATCACAAATTTCACCACCAATTCCAGAATTTCCAACTTTAGCTAAAAAAGGAAATAAAGGACAAGGTAATTATTTTACTTATGATTATTCTGGATCGGCTTTAACAGAATATCAAAATCAAAATCTTCCTATTATGATAGAAAGAGGAGATGAAATTAAAGTAACATACGCAACAGTTATTGGACCAACATTAAATTCTAATGATGATATAAATGGTCAAGGATCCTATAAATATAACACAGTTGTTTTTAAAGTTTTAGGATATGAAATGTCACCTCCAATGATGGCTGTGGCTAGTGGTGAAGCATGGCCTTTAAATACTAATGGAAATGCTCCTTGGTTCCCAGAAAATTCATGGCCAGGTGTAGCTTATAGTAATGAATTCTATTGTATACTTAATAATCTCCCAGAAAAAGGAGTATTTTCTCCTGATGAAGTAGCTAGAAGATATAATATTATAGCTCACAATACTCAGTCAATATATGGTATAGATGGAAATGTAAATACTGATGTAGATGATAGATGGAGTGGTTCTGTAATTAGTGCTACAGTAGAAACAAGAGTTAATACATTTTCAGGATCAAGTGATACTTTTTCATCAACGGGTAGTGTAAGATTACATCTTACAGGATCTAGAATTATGAATACATTTGGTGCTGCTAGTGTCGCCGTTGCATTATCCACTACTCAACAAACTTTAAGAGCTACTAATTATGGTAATGTTCAAAGTAATAATCATCCATATGATGATACCGTTGACCAATATGATTATCTAATACCTTCAAGATTCTCATATGCTGGTGATAGCGATACAGGTGCATTACCACAGGATCCTGGTTTTATATTTGATACACTTAAAGTAACACCTAATCCATCTACTTTAGAAACTCCTATATTTTCAGGATCTATTATGTCTTTAAGTATTATAAAAAGATTTGATAATGATATGAGAGTAGTAGTAGATATGGATCAACCTCGAGGATCAAAAGGTATATTAACTCCATCTGGAGATGGATATTTAATACCTGATGATTTAACAGCAATACAACAAGATAATGTGATAAAATTAATTAATATATTAAAATCACAAAATTCATTTACAAATCCACCAGATACAAATGAATCTCAAGATGTAGGTACTGCAGAAGCATAATTTAATTTGGAATAAAAAATAAAAATTTATATATTTATAATAAAATACTAACATAAAATGGGATATTTAAACAATCAAGTAGTAACAGTAGATGCTATTTTAACTAAAAAAGGAAGAGAATTACTAGCCCAAGGTGGTAATGCTTTTAATATTACACAATTTGCTTTATCAGATGATGAAGTAGATTATTCTTTATATAATCCTGATCATCCTTCAGGATCTGCTTATTATGGAGAGGCAATTGAAAATATGCCTGTTTTAGAAGCTTTTCCTAATGAACTTCAAACTATGAAGTATAAACTAGTTACTTTACCTAGATCAACAGCAGTAATGCCTACTATTACACTTGGATTTAGTAAAATTGAATTAGTAACAGGAGAAACTACAACACCAGCTCTTACTCCCCAAACAACTACCTTTTCAGGAACTTCTCCTGAAGCGGAAGGATATACTGTAACAATGTCTAACATTACTTACGCTAATATTATAGGAGGTGGAGCTAATTCTAGCAATACTTTAAATTCTCAACAAACATTAGGTACTAATGTTTCTAAAACAGTAACAGGTACTAATTTTACATTAAGTGCTACTTCTATTAATGTATTTGGAACAGCTACTGTATTATATGCTACATTAACTATTGTAGGTAGAGGTACAGGAGCAAGATTACAAATACCTTTTGAATTAAGAAAATCTGCAGGAATGCAATAACATAAAAAATAATAAAATATGGCTAATGGAGCTTTTACAACATTTGGATCAGGTGATATAATTAATAGTATAGATTCCGTAACTGGAACTGTATGGAGTAATAATGCTCCAAGATTAACTGAAATTTACACATCATCTGTTCAGGCAAATTCAAATTCAGGACAATATTATCTTCATATGTATCAAACAGCATCAACTGAAACTTCAGCTGCAGTTCAATTTGATATAGCATATGCTGATGAAGTAGGAAGTGGTAGTTTACTTTATAATTCTTTAGTAGATGGTAAATCACCATCTTCAACTATATATGGTCAATATCAAAATATAGCATTAGGGGACGATACAGAACCTTTTATATTTGGAGATTTTACAGGATCATATTTTTTCGCTTTAGCTGTTGAAAGAGCAAGATATAAAGAATCATTAGCATTAGGTACTATGGAACTAAATATATCTAAGAGTGGAGCTAATGGTTTAGATATGTTAACATTAACAGATGATAGTAAAATAAGTACAGGAAATGTATTTGGAAATGCTGGAAGAGTTTATAATATAGTATCAGGTTCTCAAGGAACAGTTTACACTGGAGTTAAATCTACAGGATTTTCAGCTGATTCAGGATCTTATGGTTTATATTTACCAGATGTAGGTTTAATATTATTAAATGGTCCTGCTTTAGATGGATACTCTGCAGGTGGTGGAGTTAATATGGGAATTGGTAGAAGTTCAAATACTAATAACCAAAATCCACAAAAACTATATAATGCACTTTCAGGAAGTATTTTCCAAGCAAGCAAAACATTTAGGTTAAATTCTCAAGAAACTTTAGCTTCTGATTTTTATTTTGTAAGAGCTCAAAATAGTGATTTTAATTATTCATCTAATCCATCATTTGTAACAGGATCAACAGGTGCTTTATTATGGTCTACAATGCAAAATAACCCACAAACATTTATTACTACAGTTGGTTTATACAATGAATCAAATGAATTATGTGCTGTAGCAAAATTAAGTAGACCATTAATTAAAGATTTTACAAAAGAATTACTTGTTAGAGTTAAATTAGATTACTAAAATGTATGTCAGC
>CAACVF010000028.1_pt1 | contig 27946 bp, 32 predicted proteins | sample 2381781 | NCBI WGS metagenome assembly CAACVF01 (sample SAMEA5211967, study PRJEB30684) | marine metagenome | biome: Marine; feature: Epipelagic; material: Water | collected 2015-10-15 | depth 60 m | reverse complement strand
GAAGTGTTTCTCCTAGTGAGTCAAAGAAATACTGGCAAGAAGATATTGAAACTTGCATAAACAATCGTAGAGAAGTATTTGTTATTCCATAATGTTTTCACTTTCTGATATTAAAGGTAAGGTTAAAAAAGGCTGGTCAGTATTTGTGGCTACTGCTAATAGAACAACTGCAAAAGTAATTCAAAAGAAAGGTGGTAATGCATATGTAAGCAATAAGGGTCAAGATGTAAAAATACCTGTTCCAGAGAATAGAAAGGATGTAAAAGTGTCTTCGGATATAACTACTGAAGAACTTGGTACTTTTGTGTCTCGATCCTTACAAGACGTACAAAGAGCACCATTAACAGAATTACCTGATATAGTTTTAAAATCTGAACTAAAACTACCTAAAATTACTAACCCTGAGGATGATATACAGGAACCTAGAGACATAGCATATTACCCTGCTGGAAAGAATCCTTATGGTGGATCAGAAGGTAAGAAACCAAACATAGAAGCCATACGACAATGGGTTGAAAATACAAAGGTAGGAAATGCTTCAAATATTACATTAACTGAGGAATTTGGAGAAGAATTTGGGTTTATAGGATGGGGTTTTTCTGATAAAGAACTTGACAAAGCAATAGATGAGGTTACATTCAAAGTAGCTAGAAAGATATGGTATGTGGGTAGAAAACCATCAACCATGACTGATATGCAATGGGATGAAGCCACTAGAGAAATGCGACCAGCAGAAGGATCTTTCTCAAAAAATGAAAAATGGACTAATGGATTCCCCTATGGTGAAACTTATAAGTATCAAAGTGGTAAGTTGGGATAATGGCTATTACCACATATGATGCAGTAGATGACATAATATCACTAATAAAGACCAAATGGTCTAATTTAAGACCACCTACAATCTCAAAAGTATGGGATAAAAGAACTGTAGGATTCATAGATGACAGAAGTGATCAGGTCATATTATCACCAAAAGGCGAAGATATAAACTATTTTGGTCTAGGTGGAAGTGCATTTTGGCACGACCAAATGATAGAAATGGAGATAAGAACATATCAGGATATTGATAGACATAACTCAGTTGTAAAGGAAATAGTCAAAATCATCAAGGATAATATAACAGGCACTACTTATACTGATTTACGAGTAATTGGTTCATTCAGTAAAAACTACCAATATCGTAACATGTTTAGCTATGTAGTGACAATTTCATATAGAAAATCAGATCCTTCTTAAAAATCTTTATATACTAATAGAGAGGTTATAGATATATGGTAGTATATACTGGTGCTAGTAGTTCTGTAAGATATGGTTATGAAACAGCAGGTTCATATGGAACAACAGCAAGTTCATTAACCAATACATTTGGTCTTAATACCAAAGTTACTAGTCTATCATTAACTAACAATAGAATAAATTTAGCTAAATTAGGTCAAGTAGAACCAACAAAATTCGCTTACGGTCAACAACAAGGAAGCCTAAGTGTTGGATTTGTATTTGACGATTCACATTCACATAAAATATTTCAATCAATTTACGGATCACCAAGTGGAACAAATCCGTTCTTATATCCAGCAACTTTAGCACAAGGAGCTACTTCACCAACAACACAATCAATTACCACACAAATTGAATTACAAACTGGTGCAAACGCAAAATTAACCAGAATATTAAATGGATGTGTAGTAAATACATTAAGCATTTCTACAAGCATAGGCGAACCAATGAACGGTAGTATTGATATGACATTTGGTAAAGAAACAAGTACTGCTGTAGGAACATCTGGTACTATTACAGAACAGAGTGCAGGATCACTTGATCAAGGTGGTGAACCTTATACATTTGCTCACGGTTCATTCAAAGTATCAAACGGATCATCATTAGTAGCAGTAGCAGAAGTTCAGGAAGCAGATGTATCATTTGCACAAAACACAGAATTACTTTACGGATTAAACTCAAATGCAGCAGTAGACGTTTACAGAAAAGTACTTGATGTTACTGGAAGATTTAAAACAGCATTCAAAGACCAAAGCCTAATCCAATATGTAATTGACCAAGTAAGAACACAAAAAGAATTAGTTGATGCAAGTGGTGTAGGTATTGAATTACACTTTGAAAACGTAGCAGCAAACAAATCAATTAAGATTGAATTAGACGATGTATCATTCGCAGATCACGGTGTAAGTGGTCTTGAACCAGTAGAGCCTGTATTTGAAGAAATTAACTGGCAAGCTAAAGCAGCAAGAGTATCAGTAGACACAACTGCCTAAACCTTTATTAATTACCTAATTTGTAAAAATTACATGGTGTTAATACCCATATCAATCACATATAACGGTCAAGAACAAACTGTTGAGTTTGAGGATTCTTTGACCTTTGGTGAGACTGAAGCATTAATTAGTGGATCAGTTGACCTTAGTGATGTAACCAAACCTAAAATTGATCTATCAAATTACAGAATGAATCTACTAGTATTAACAATTAAAAAGGCTCCATTCAAAGTCGGAGACATAACTGTAATCAAAATGCTAGACTCAAAAGTAGTAAAACATATGTTAAAGGAGATAACTAAGGTACACCCTTTAGCGACATATATAGAGGATTGGATGGAGACATTCCAAAGCTTCGAGGAGGAGACAGATTCACCTACGGAATCTACTACGCCTGTGCCAGCCAATTTGGCTGGTCAAAGGAAGAAGTCGACAAGCAGCCGATAGAATATCTTAAAAAATTATTTTCTATGCATAAAGAACAGATGGAAGAAGCTCAAAGACAGAACTCCATTCCTAGTAACAGATCCACTAATAGAATGGCAAAAAACTTAATATAAGATAGGAGGAATTGTTTATATATGGCTATAAATGAGCAGAGTAGTGACGAGGAACTTCTAAGAAAAGAAATTAACCGTATTACAGCAATTCTTAGAGATCTTAGAAAATCTGGAAAAACTCTAGATGAAGGACTGTTAAAAAACATAGCTTCAATGACAAAAACTGCTGATGCATGGGGTAAACAACTAACTGTGGCAACTGCATCTATAGAAAAAGAAAAATCTATGGCTGCAAGATGGGCAGATAGATCAACATCAGAAATGAAAGCATTAAAATTAAGAAAATTAATGAATACTGAAGCACAAGCCAGTAGAAAATTATTACAACAGCAAAAATCTGATGATGTAGAAAGACACATTAAGATGAGAAGTGCTATGGGTAAGGCTAGTGATTCTTTTAACTTTTTTACAAAATCATTGACAAAAGGATTAGGATTTGGGGAAGCTATTGGAATAGCAACAGAAAAACTTAGACAAATGAGTCAGGCTGCTATGGAACAAATGAAATTAGAAGAAATGCAAAAAGCATATGATGATGAAGCAGCAAAAAGTGGTGTTGGGTATGAACAAGGTGAAGAAGGTAAAAAAGCAGCACATGATTTAGATGAGCAAAAAAAATTAGTTGCAGGTCTAGGTGGTAATACTGGAGGTGAGGGCATGGGAAAAATGCAAAAATCACTAGGAAAAATGGGAAAGTTCGCATCTAAACATGCAGGTGGTATGTTGTTAGGAGCTGGTGCAGGTGGATTAATTTTAGGTGTTATTATCAAAGCATTGAGTGTAGCTCCAATGTTTCAGGCTATGATGAAGTTATTCAAATTTGCAGTTACAATGATATTAATGCCAATAGGTACGTTCTTTGGAGCTGTATTAAGACCTATAATGATTGGACTTATCAAAACCATAGCACCACAGTTCAAAGGATGGATGAAGACTGCCATGAAACTTGGTGATCAGGTAGGTAAGTTCATAATGGATTTCTTTACAGATCCAGCTAAATATCTTCTTGGAGCTATGGGTGGCATAATTCCAATGATAGTATCTGCTTTCGCATTTCCTGACTGGAGTTCATGGAATCCTTTTGATGACGGTAAAACTCAAGAAGAAAAAGACGAAGAACATACAGAATATTGGGAAGGAGTAAATAAAAGTTTAGAAGATGCATGGAATTCAATATACAAACCAATATCAGAATTTGCTGTTGGTGTAACTGAATTCTTCACTGTTACAATTCCTAGTGCTTTTAGTGATGTATGGACAACTTTGCAAGACGTAGGTAAAATGTTAGTACAGCCATTCTTGATGTTTATTGGTACAATTAACACAATATTCTTATGGCAGTTACCAATGATGTTTGAAGACTTTTGGACATGGGTTAGTAGTGGATTTGAAAACTTACAATCAGCATTGACTGGATGGTTGCAGCCAATTTTAGAATTCTTTGGTTTTTCAAAACCAGAAGAAGATTTAGAAAAAGCTGATGAATCTACTAAAGAAATTTCAAAAACAGCAGGAGAAATAGAGAATTTGTGGCAAAACATAAATAAAAAGATAGAATCAGTATTTGATTTTTCAGGTGCAGTAGATAGATTATGGAAAAAGATAACTGGTAATACAGAAGATTCAGAAGACCATTCCGATGTTACTGAACATGCTATGGAAAGTATAGCAAAGATATTTGATAGTTCTGCTAGTTGGATAAGCAATGCATTAAGGAGAGTTTCTCGGATGAGATATACAAAGTCAGATGGAAGTACTGCATATACCAAGGAAGCAAAAATTGCACAAAAAACACTCAGAGAAGGAGTTCCTATGATTATGGCAGGTGGTTCGATTAAAGATTGGTATAGTAGTTTTAAAACAGCAGGAAATGGATTTAGTGGCATGGTTAATTCACCTACAATGTTTATGGCTGGCGAAGCAGGTGCAGAACATATTAGTATATCACCTCATGGAAGCAAATCATCAGGTGGGGCAGTAATAAATATCAATATAGCAAAAATAGAAAGAGATGCTGACTTTAACCAATTAAAACCAATGATCCAAAGATGGATTCTTGAAGCAAACAGTAGAAGGGGTATGATCTAAAATGTCAGATATAATACTAAAACGAACTGCACCATCTCCAACAAGAACTTTACGTATAAGAAATTTTGACCAAATAGATGTTCAGTTAGACACTCCAGTAATGGTATATTCAATTCCAGAGTCTCCTGACATTGATGCCATAGGAATGAAGGTTGAAGGTAATATGTCAACAATAAATTTGTCATGGACATTGGTAGATCAAACTACTACGGTTGTAGATGAGTTGACAGGTGGCAGTTCAATATTAACTGCTGATGATCAAATGGCATTTTTAATAAATCATACAGCTTCTGGTCAAGAAGGTTTTCAGCCAATTTCCATTGAAAATGCATATGAAATAAAACTATTAAAATCAGATAATTCCACTGTGTTTTTTACAAGGACTGGAGTAATAAGTAAACTATCTGTTAGTAAAGGTGGAGATACTCCTGTAACATGGGTAGCAAACCTTCAATTTTCATGTGCTTCTATGCTGGCTGCTGACGATAATATTGAGACTAATCAAGGAAGTCAATAATGGTAAACGTAGCAGTATTCATAAATGATGTAAAAAAATCATTTTCACAAACCAGAATTACAAAAGAAGGAAACAGAGCTATAGATGAAGCTGACATAGTAGTACCACCAACTGTAGATATTAATACTAATGATAAAGTCATAATAGTACAGGATATGATTCCAGTAACTAACTTATCTGCAATTTATAATTTTAATGAAAATGTGGTAGATGAAAGTGGTCATTTAAATACACCTACTGCATCTGCTGGCTTAACATTTATTGACGGTCAATGGCAGGGTAAGGCACTATCATTTAATGGTACTAGTACATATTTTGAAGTCAATGATAAAGCAAATCTTAATTTTAATGGAGAGTTTGAAACATTTATATGGGTTAAATGGACATCAACAAATAAACAATATTTACTTACAAAAAGAACAACATCAAGTAACGGATTGGGAATAAGTGTAAATCATACAACTGCTGGCGATATAGCATTGGAACTTAACGGTACAACATTAGTGTCATCATCTGCTGGATTTAATGACGGTGAAAATCACTTAATAAGAGTGACCAGAGATTCATCAAACTTGGTTACATTATATGTGGACAAGGTATCAAAAGGTACTGCCACCATATCTCATAATTTGACAACAACTGGAAAATTAAGAGTTGGCAGAGATGAATCATCAACATATTTTACAGGGTCAATGGATTCAGTTAGACTATACAAAGGAACTCCAGTCTCTACAGCACATGGAGAAAAAGTATATGATAACAGAAATCCACGAACTGTAATGAAATTTGGTGGTAGGGTCACAAAAGTTTCTAAAGAAACAATTAGACAAAAGGTTAAGATACATAGTTTTGGTAAAGAATTGGCAGAGGTAGAGATACGAGGAGATGAGTTTAATGATAAGACACCTGAATTCATAATAGAGAATTTAGTTACAAATAATACAACTTTGACTTTTGTTAGAAAAGGAAGTTTGTCAGGAATAACATTAAAAAAATATGTGGCTGTAGGTAAATTAATAGATATTTTTAGAGATTTTACTGCATTGACTGGACATATGTTTTATACTAATGGTAACAAAGAGTTTGTATTAGAGCCTGAAAATCATACAGAAACTAATTTTATATTCACACATGGAACAAACTGTAATGTTTTAAAGTCAGCATATGATGACACTGAGATAGTGAATGACTTGATAGTTTTAGGTGAAAATATCAGATATCATACTATAGAAAGTTTTTCTGGAAATGGGTCTTTAACAACATTTACTTTAGAACAGGGCTCTGTAAGTACAAAAGTCACTGTTGGCGGAACAGAGAAAACACCTGAAGAAGATTATGAAGTAGACAGTGTTGGTAAAACTATAACATTTACAACTGCTCCTAGTGGAACAATACTTGTTGATTATGAATTTGAAAAACCTTTGTATATACGAGGTACTAAACAAAGTAGTATAGATACACATGGTGTACATGCTAAAAAATTAATAATGCCTTGGATAAAGACTAGAAATGACGGTGTTAGATTTGTTCAACAATATCTTAGCAGATATAAAGACATAAGATTGAATATAAAAGTATCAGTTCCGACATTATTTAACTCCATAGCAGAAAATGATATTGTACATTTAACAAACACAATTAAAAATATAGATTCTGATTTTGTAGTTAAAGGTATAACATGGATGTACCCAGAATATATAACTCATCTTAATCTAGGTGAATATAGTTTTGACTTTTTGGAAATAGATCAACAATTAACACAAAAAATACATGATTTAGAAGATTCTATGACTACAAACAAAGAGATCAGGGAGTATGAGTCACCTGAGGAATTACTAGCATTGACAGATGATATTGTGATAAATGTAAGGGAAGATTTAACAGAAACATTAAATATTGCCGATTCAGCACATATATATGATAAAACCGTTGCTACATATGGTGTTGGACATTATGGATCTAGAACTACAAGGGAGATATACGGATCATGAGTAATCAAACAATACCACTTAATGGTCATGTAAGAATACAGGCATGGGAAAAACAAGAAGACGGTACTGAAAAAGAAGTTTATAATAAATTAATTAAAAACTTGATTGTTGACGTAGGCAAGGATTCTATTTTAAAATATTTAGGTAATATTTCAGGTGGTGGATATGCTCAACAGATAGGTGTAGGAGATTCTACAACTGCTGCTGCAGCAGGTCAAACTGACTTACAGGCTTCATCTAACAAATATTGGAAATCAATAACAGTTACAGATAGAGTTTATGTAAGACCAACATTATATGTATCAGTAGATTTTGGTTACACAGAAGGTAATTTCACTTGGAATGAAATTGGTTTGAGAGACAACCAAGGAAGTCCTCTTATGTGGGCAAGACAAATTGATTCATCTCCATTAGTAAAAACTTCATCAAAACGTGCAATAGTTGAATGGCAGTTGAGTCTTTAGATGCCTAGAATATTATATCCTCGAAGTGACAGCATAAGTGCCAAAGTAGTTGAACCAAGTGACTTTGAACAAATGTTTTCATTTATTGAAGATCATATTACTTCTGGAATAACTGTTACAGCAGGATCAGGTCTAGCTGTCAGTATTTCTACAGGTATAATAAGACTTAAAGGATTGGTATGTGAAGTAGATTCAACAGAAACTGTTTCAGGTCTAACAGCTAGTAATACTAATTATATTTATGCTACATTGGCAAGAGATGGTAACAGTGAAGCACAATCATTCAGTTTTACAAAAAGCACTTCTGGAACAACTCCTGCTGACTCATTAAAAATAGCAAAAGTTACCACAGATGGTAGTTCTGTTACAGCAGTTTCTCAAGCTAATTTGACTGACACATTACAATATGCATTATTGCCTACTGGATCCATACAGCTTTATGCTGGTCAATATGACAATATTCCTAATGGATGGTTACTTTGTGATGGTTCAGCAATATCAAGAACCACATATGAAAAATTATTTGATATAGTAGGAACTCAATTTGGAACAGGTAATGGTTCTTCTACGTTTAATTTACCTGATTTAAGGGCAAAATTCCCAAGAGGAGCAACAAATACTGCCGATGCAGGAGCCACAGGTGGATCAGATACACATACATTAACCATAGCAGAAATGCCATCTCACAATCACTCTCACAACCACAATTATGATAAATCATCATCAACAACAGGAAAGATTTTTTCCACGCCGGGAAGTTTTTCCAGTTATCATACAGGTTCTACTGTAACAGCAACGACTACAGATGCTACTAATACAGGTGGTGGTGGAGCTCACGAAAATAGACCTGCCTTCTTAGAAGTTCTATACATGATAAGAATATGAATATCTTTAAATACTAAAAGAATATTATAGTAAGTATAATGTTACACCTAAGAAAATCAAACAAACCAGTAGGAAATCAAATTAATCCTGATCTTAACGTTTGTATTGTTAGTGAATCAAAAACAGGTGAAAAAACATGGTATTATGCTAAAAATATTGTTACAAATGACGGTGATTTATTCTATGCTCAACAAGCAGTAGGAGAAACCCCAACAAGTGACTTTGACGGATCAAGTGGAAGAATGGAACTTAGAACAGGTTCTGCAACACCAGCAAAGGGAGACACATATGCTCAAGTAGCAACTCCAGTAACAGCATCTAGAAAAGCAATAGATTCAAATTATCCTAAAACAAATGACGGTGACTCTGACAATACAGGTGCAGGAACTGACATTGTCACATGGAGAACAAGTTGGACAACTTCTGACTTTAATGCATCAGCAATTATTGGTGGATGTATTCATGTTGGAGCAGCAAGTCCAGCAAGTGGAACAAAATTACTAACACACTTTTCAATAACCAGCTTTGACAAAACATCAAGCGACACACTAAAGATTTTCGTAAATCATACATTTAACGGAGTTTAAACACCTTGACTATCTCAATGGGTGGTCTATTCAAATTACTAGAAAAATTAAACCATACTCCACAAGAAGGTTTAAATGATAAGGTTCAAACTAAAGAAGATGTGGTGGTAAAACTTGGCTAGAAAAGCACTCTATAAACACGCAACACAGGTTAATACTTCATCTTATCCAGATGATGGTTCTTCTCCAGTAGGTTCTAATGAATGGAATGAAGCACCAGATCCACAAGGAATGTTGGGTTTTACACCAGCAACTGCAACAATAACAATAGCAAGTGGGGTTGCAACAGTAACAGATACAATTACAGTTGTAGCAGCAGAGTCAAGTACAAGTGATACTTTGGATAAACTAGCAATAACAAATACAAGTCAATATGATTTAATTTATTTATTCGCAGATACAGGAGATACTATTACATTAACAAACACATCAAGTCCTTCAGCAGATGGTCAGATTAGAACTGTCAGTGATTCAAACGAGACATTATCTTCAACCGTTCCAACAATTCTCATAAGAAAAGGAAATTATTGGTATGGATATGGTGGTGGTGTAGTCAATGCAGTTAGTGATATTGGAGATGTAACTATTTCAAGTATAGCAAGTGGAGAAATTTTAAAATGGAACGGATCTGCATGGATTAATCAAACTCTAGCAGAATCAGGAATTGCAGCAGCAAGTCACACTCAAGCAGCAAGTACAATTACTGATTTTGATACAGAGGTAGCAAACAATACAGCAGTAGCAGCAAATACAGCAAAGGTTACAAATGCTACTCACTCAGGTGAAGTAACAGGTAGTGGTGCATTAACAGTAGCAGATAATATTGTCGATGAAGCAAACTTGAAAGTTTCAAATACTCCAACAAACGGATATTTCTTACAGGCTCAATCAGGCAATACAGGTGGATTAACTTGGGCTAGTGCTGGTGGTGGAGCTCACACAACACAAGATTGGACAGTACAATCCTCAGCACCTTCTAATCCTAGTTCTGGAACAGGAGTTATGTATGTTAAAACTATTGATTCTAATAATGAAGGTCTTTTTATAAAGATGAAAAAGAACGGAAGTATTGTAGAAGTACAGGTAGGATAACCCCATGACGGTAACTTACCATAGTGGCAGAAGGATTCAGGGAACACAAGCAGATTTTGATGGTACACCTGCTGTTTCAGGTGGCTGGAAAGAACTAGGAAGGCATACACTTGGAAGCAATACAGCACCAATTACAGTTTCATCATTACCAGATAAACAATATTATATGGTGTTAAGAAGTTGGAGTGGAAACACAGGACTTTATGAAAGATTTAACAATGATAGTGGTAATAACTATTCATCAAGACGTGCTCAAAATGGTAATACAGATTCCACACTAACATCACAACCAGCATTTCCTTGGGGTAATGCAGGTTATACTAGTACACCAAATTTCACAATAGATTATGTTGCTAATTTAGCAGGTAAAGAAAAACTTGGTCAAAGATTATGGGCTATGCAAATGACAGCAGGAGCAGGAACAGCACCAGATAGAGCAGAAATTGCATATAAGTGGGCTAACACAAGTGATGCAATTAACAGAATGGATATAGCTGTTGGTTCTGGAACTTTAGATTCAGGTTCAGAAATGGTCGTACTAGGTTATGATCCTGACGATACTCATACAGATAATTTCTGGGAACAATTAGCTAGTGTTACATTAAGTAGTGCAGGAGATACAATAAATTCAGGAACTATAACTGCTAAGAAGTATATTTGGTTCCAAGTATATGCAGAGGGAGCAAATACAGAATTACAGTTTAGATTAAATTCAGATTCGGGTTCTAACTATGCTTCAAGAAGAAGTGGAGATGGTGGTAGTGATTCAACATTTACAAGTCAAACAAGCTCAAAGATTAACGCAACAGGTGGAGCTTCTCATACTGCTTGTTTCATGAATGGTTTTATTATCAATAACTCTGCTAATGAAAAATTAATAATAACTCATCAGGTTGCAACAGAAGCCACAGGAGCAGGAACTGCACCTCGTAGAAGTGAGGGTGTTACAAAGTGGAGCAACACAAGTTCACAGATTACATCAATACAGGCAATTAACAACTCAACAGGAGATTTCGGAACAAATTCTTTCATCAAAGTGTGGGGTAGCAACTAATGGTATGGGGTAAAGTTGGTTCAACAACTTTGAGTAGTGCAGGAGATAACTTAGATATTACATCTATGACAGCAAATAAATGTAATCAATTTTTGGTAAATTCATTTTATTCAGGAAATACAGATGGTAAAATGACATTCAATGATAATAGTAATTCGGTATATGCTTTTAGACGATCGTTAGATGGTGCATCAGATACAACAGGAATAAATCAAGTATCAATGGGCTGGTATTGGGGAACAACAATAGAATTTTGGGTTAGTTATTTTGTATCTGTTTCAGGAGAAGAAAAATTAGGAATTTCTTTTGGAAATGTTTCAGGAGTTACAGCAGGTACAGCACCTCATAGAATGGAACGTGTAGATAAATTTGTACCAAGCCCAGATGCAGATATTACGAGGATTGATAGATATAATTCAGATACAGGTTCATTCGATACAGGTTCAAACATAACAGCATTAGGCTCTGAAATGACACCTGCTGCTGCAATAACATTCCCAACAAATGTCCAAGTAGGAAGCAGAGCAGAAATTACGGATTCAAGAAAGATGTATAATTTTAGTAAATTGACATTTGATTTCTCTGCAAGTTCATCAGGTGCAGTAAGCAATCAGCCAACTGATGCAACAGAAGTAGGTCAACTAATTACTAGCACTACACACAGAGGAAAGAAAGCCAAATCTGCAACATTCTATGTTAAAAGAACAGGAAGTCCTAGTGGCACAATGGTCTATAAAATAAGAAAGTCAAGCGATAACAGCGTGGTTGCAACAAGTACAGGAACATCAGCAAGTGCTTTGTCAACATCAACAACGGCAGTTACATTAGATTTTAATGACGAGGTTATTCCAAGTGAAAATATAAGGGTAACAGTATCAGGTGTCACAGGATCATCAGGAAATGTAGTAACTATCTATGGCGGTGGAGCAGATACCGTAGCAGATCAAAGTCTATCAGTTTGGGGTGGCTCATCATGGACAGAATATGGAAACGATTGTGCAGGAAAATTAACTTTTACTGATGAATGGCAGGAGATAGGAGCATGACCATAGAATACAAAGACAGTAAACGAATTACTGCATTGTCAACTGATTTCACAACCCCTATTGTATGGCAAAACATGACAGATGGTCATTCTGCAAGTGGCAACGTGTTATCTAAATCAGGTGCAAATTGGACAGCAGATGCAACAGGAACTACAACATTTTCTTCGTCAGATGGTGCAAAAGTTGAATTTACTGTAAGTGCAAATACATCAGATTCATTCTGTGGTTTTGACATTTCAACAAACACCGACAGTTACAACATGGACTATGCCCTTTACTGTGGTGGTGGTGGAACTATCAATATTTATGCAAACGGAAGTCAGGTTACTTCAACAACAGTAACATACTCAACTGCTGATACATTGGCAGTAAACATGGACTCATCTGGAACTGTTACATTTTTGAAAAATGGTTCTGTATTTTATACAAGTTCTACAACAGCTAGTGGAACTTATCGAGTCAATGCAGTAATATACACATCAGGTGTATCTCTCACAGCAAATTACATTACATCAAGACCAACTGATGTCAAAGACAATTCCTTGTTAGTAGAAAAAGATACTGCAAAAAGATATTGGTTTACTCCACAAACAGTTGATACCGAAGAAGCATTTTCATTTACTACAACTGATACAGTAAATGCACTTTGGGGTAATCGTATCTATGGCATGAAATTGTTATCAGGTCATTCAGGATTAAACAAGTATATCAAAAAAATAAAAACATACCACCCAACAAACCCAACAGGCAGTAGATTAACAACAGGAACATTATACCATGTTATATTAAATTCAAGTGGTATAGAAATTGCTAGAAGTGCAGGTGTATCTGCTTCATCTGTATCAAACAATACATGGGCAGAAACAACATTAAGTAGCCCTGTAAAACTTGAAGAAAATTATACAGTTGGTGTAACAATTTCAACAGGTTCAGGTTCTGATTATTTGGGTACAGCAGTAAATAATAACAGTTCAAGTCCAACTAACACTACAAGATATTACAAAGACGAATCTGGAACTGTTGGTTTAAGTACAAGCGAAACTATGCTTATGGTGTTTGATTCTGATCCTGCAACAGGAATATCAATACCTTCCATTTGGAAGGTACCTTCAGCATTGTCATATACAGGAAGTAATGTTGTTGATTCCACATCAGGTGGTTATAGATATTTAGAATTCCTTTCAAGTGGAACAGTTACAATAGAAGGATATGAACCTGACATATTAATCGTAAACGGTGGAAATAGTGCTAGTGTTCAAGTTGGTGGAAATGGTGGACAAATTAGAGAAATAACTGGACAAACAGGATTAAGTGGAACTTATACAGTAACTATAGGTGGTGCAAATACTGCATCCGTATTCACAGGAGAATCTGGATATACAGCAACATCAGGAGCAAGTGGTGGAGCTGGAAGCTGGAGTTACAGTGGTGTAGCTGGTGGAGCTGGTACTTCAATCGCCTCATTCCCTGCAACATACAGTTATTCTGGTGGAGGTGGAGGAGGAGCTGGACAACAGAATAGTAATTACAGAGGCGGTGCTGGCGGTACTGGCGGTGGCGGTGGTGGAGGTCGTGGTAAAAATGGATGGGGAGGTTATGCTGGAACTGGTGGAAGAAATAATGGTGGAGCAGGAAGTAGTTCTCAAAGAGGAGCTGGTGGTGCTGGTGGTGCTAACACAGGTTCTGGAGGTGGAGGTGGAGGAAGATATAATGGAGTAGGTGCTGCTGGTGCAGGTGGATCAGGTGTATTTGTTTTGAGGGTTCCAGAATGAGTAATAGAGTATATGAAGACAGTACAACTGTTTTTTCAAGAGTTGTTAACGGTGTAGTTGTAGAAGTTATTATTGCAGATCAAGATTTTATAAATAAACATATTGATAATCCTCATGAATTCATACAAACATCATATAATACACAAGGTGGAATACATTATGATCCACATACAGGAGAACCTAGTGAAGATCAAAGTAAAGCACTAAGAAAAAATTTGGGAGATGTAGGATTCACTTATGATCAAACAAAAGATGCTTTTATTCCCCCAACACCATACCCATCTTGGATATTAGATGAAGATACATGTTTATGGGAACCACCAATACCTTTTCCAGATGATGATAAAGATTACATATGGAATGAAGAATTACAACAATGGGTAGAATATGAGGTAGAAGAATGAGCCAAGAATACTATGACCATCTAAACGCAGGGGAAAAATACACCTGTGACAAATGCCAAACAGCAACACTAGGAGCTCACGAATATGACCAATATATCAGGTTTCAATATCACTACTGTGAGCCATGCTGGAATTATATACACCTAAAGAAAGGTACTTGTGACCAATGTGGTGTTAGTATGACTAATAGGAGTGAACACGCAATTATCTTTATAAAGTGCAGTTGTGGAAATAAGGTGGAGTTAAAATGGCAATAGAATGGTTAGCAGGTAATAGACTTAGAGGAACTACAGCAGAAAGACCTAATTTAGGTTTGCCTTATGGTAGTGTTGGTGGATGGAAAGAACTTGGAAGAACATCTAATTCATCATTACCTGATGTTACAGGTTTAGCAGATAAACAATATCTTATGTTTTTGAATTTTCAGGAGTCTAATAATTCAAGACCTGTAGTTTCAATGAGATTTAATGGAGATTCAGGTTCTAATTATGCTTTAAGGGGTAATGCTAACGCAGGATCAGATTATAGTAGTACGGGTATAACATCACTTCAAACAATAGGTGGACAACCTCAAGGAGATACAACTACTGTTCCTTATTTATCAGTTGGATATATTGCAAATTTAGCAGGTAAAGAAAAACTAATAAATTGTCATAATACGTTGTCTTATCAATTAGGAGCAGGTTCTTCTGAGCCTCTTGAACGCAAAGAATTTTTTGGTAAATGGGCTAACACATCAGAGGCAGTAGATCAATTAACTATACTAACTACTGCAGGGGGTAGTTTTAACACTAATGGGGAATTAATTGTACTCGGTTGGGATTCCGATGACACTCACACAGATAATTTCTGGGAAGAATTGGCTAGTGGAGATGAAACAAGTGTCACAAGTTCATCAACAGGTACAATTACAGCTAAAAAATATTTATGGATTCAAGTATATTTAGAACCAAGTAGTAGTACACGTTTAGATATTAATTTCAACAACGACACAGGTTCTAATTATGCAAGACGAGGAGCAAGTAATGGTGGTTCTAATTACACTAGTCCAAGCCAAAGTCAATTAGCAGTAGCAGGAACAGATGCAAGTCCAAAATTTGTAAATATGTTTTTCCTCAATAATTCATCACAGGAAAAACTTGGTATTGCACACTCAGTAAATCAAAACACAGCAGGAGCAGGAAATGCACCTGCAAGACAGGAAAATGTTCTCAAATGGGATAACACAAGTAGTCAAATTACAGAGATTGATTTTGTTCAAGGAGATGGTGCTTCAATGGATAGAATAATCTGGAAAGTGTGGGGTTCTGACTAATGGCTTGGAGAAAAGCAGGAACTACAACATTGGGAAGTGCAGGAGATACTTGTAATGTTACAGGACTAAGTAATAATAAATTCAATATGATATTATTCCATAGGATAACATCTGGAGATACAAGAGGAAAATTAAGATTGAATAATGATAGTGGCAGTAATTATGCTTTGAGGGTTAATAATAATGGTGGTTCTGATTCTACATCAACAAGTAGTGACTTATGGAATCAACAACATTATCAACAAGGAAATGACAGTTTTTGGATTGGTTATTTTTTCAATATAGCATCAGAAGAAAAATTAGGTATAGGTCATTTAAATGGAAGAAATTCAACAGGAGCAGGAAATGCTCCTAATAGGTCAGAAGTAGTTTACAAGTGGGCTAACACATCAGATGCAATATCTCAGGTTAATTTCTTTAATGATGGATCTGGTTCTTATGACTCTGGAACTAATGCTACAGTATTAGGTAGTGACGGTGTAGCAACAACATCATTAAATGTTCAAGACGGTGCAATCTATTATGATACTGACCTAAACAAAGAGTACGTTCTATACAATGATACTTGGACAGAGGTATGAAAATATATATAAACTATGAGGAGGATTTATAGATATGGCAATTAAACATACTAAAGTAGCCACAGCAGTAGATGATGGCACTAGTGAGGTAGGCACAAACGAGTGGAATGACAATCACACAATAGATAACAATACAATTACAGATGACATGGTAGCTAGTCACACAACTACCAAAATTACAGTTCCAACTACAAAATTAAGTGGAACAGTTACAAATGCTCAACTTGCAGGAAGTATTGCTAACACTAAACTTGCAACAGATCCACTAGCTAGAGCAAATCACACAGGATCACAGGCAGCAAGCACTATTTCTGACTTTGACACGGAAGTATCTAATAATAGTGCAGTAGCAGCAAATACAGCCAAAGTTACAAATGCTACTCATACTGGAGATGTTACAGGAAGTACATCATTAACTATTGCTTCAGGAGCAGTAGATAATGACATGTTATCAGGTTCAATAGCAAATTCAAAACTAGCAACAGATCCACTAGCTAGAGCAAACCATACAGGATCACAGGCAATAAGTTCAGTTTCAGGATTACAATCAGCACTTGACGGAAAGATAGACGATTCACAAGTTTTAACAAATGTTCCTTCTGGAGCAGTTTTCACAGATACAAACACAACTTATTCAGTTGGAGATGGCGGATTGACACAGAAGAATTTTACATCTACATTAAAATCAAAATTAGACGGAATTGCAACAAGTGCAAATAATTATTCTCATCCTAACCACACTGGAGATGTAACAGGTTCAAGTTCTTTAACAATAGCAAGTGGTGCAGTAGATTTAGCACATATGTCAGCAAGTGGAACTAAAAATTCAAGCACATATCTTAGGGGTGATAATACATGGGCTTCAATTAGTGCTGGTGGAGATATTCAGGAAGCATTTAGTGGAGTTTCATCAGGAAGTATAACCTATATGGAATTAACTGGCTTACCTAGTAAAGAGTGGTATCATGTAATTGGAGTTATGAAAGGAAACCAAATTTCTAACGGTGCTGGATTAAGAGCATATGCTGGAGGAACATTATTTACAGGTTATTCTACAACAGTTCATGAAACTAGAGGTTATTATACTGATTATAATAATGATAGTTATGCGAGATTTGTAAGAAATGCAGCAGGTGGAGCAGTTGGACTTGATATTTGGCTTATGATTAGAAATGGACAATTATATTATAATGGATCGGCTTCAGGTGCAACTTATGAATCTAATTTCAGTGGCAGTAGTTCATATAATTCAACATTAGATTCAAATGATGGTTTAAGTAAGATTAGAATATATAATGGTGGTTCAGCCCAAACTAATTGGCGATTTAAGGTGTACTGTCCAGCATGACCTCTTTTACTAACAATAATGTATCTGAATTTAATCCTACAGAATGGTTAAAGGAATTATTGGGGGATGAAGTAATTTTCTCAGTTGATTATAAGGAAACAACAGTATTGGCAATTAACATAGATGGCGATATCACTCCAGAACAAGAACAACAAATAATCGAAAAATATCCAGAATTATCATAAAACATAATGAAATGTTTAATAATAACAACATGATGTTGTATTTTGTAGAGGAAGTTTGAGAGTAAACAATATTGTAATAGTAGGTGGAGGTACAGCAGGATGGATGACAGCAACAACCTTTGTAAGATTATTTCCTAAAAAGAAAATAACTCTAATAGAATCACCTAATATAAAAACAGTTGGTGTGGGAGAGTCAACAATAGTTCAGTTTAGACAATGGTTATATTTAGTTAGAATTAAAGATAAAGATTTCATGAAACATTGTGATAGTTCTTACAAGTTTACTATAAGATTCACAAATTTTAATAAGATAGACTCAGGTAGAATTGATTATCCATTTAGTGAACCTGAACCAATAGATGATAACAGATTCAATTTATGGTATATTAAGAAAATAATTAATCCAGAAACACCATTAACAGATTATGCCGATTCATATTACCCAATAATGTCACTGGTTAATAATAATAAAGTCTATAAAGGTAATCAATTAGGTACTTTTAATTTTAAAAATGATACAGCATTTCATTTTGATGCCACTAAATTTGCTCTATGGTTAAGGGATAACATTTGTTTACCAAAAGTAAATTATATAAAATCAGATGTTAAGGAAATTAAAACAGATAATAATGGCATTAAATCACTAGAATTGAATAATGGTAAATCAATAACAGGAGATTTATTCATAGATTGTACTGGATTTAAATCATTATTATTAGGCAAAACAATGAATGAAGAATTCATATCATACAACAATATTATTCCTAACAATAAAGCATGGGCAACACATATAGATTATACAAATAAAGAAAAACAGTTACAAGGAGTTACAAACGCAACAGCTTTAAAAAACGGCTGGGTGTGGAATATACCACTATGGTCTAGGATTGGAACAGGTTATGTATATTCTGATAAATATACAACAGATGAAAAAGCATTGGAAGAATTTAAACAACATATTAAAGATAATGGATTCAAAGTACCAGATAAATTTTCCAATATTAAAATGAGAATAGGTATTCATAAACGATTGTTTGTAAAGAATGTATGTGCAATAGGTCTTTCGGCAGGGTTTATTGAACCATTGGAAAGTAATGGATTATACACAGTGCATGAATTTTTATCATATCTAATTAGAATGTTTGAACGTGATAATATATCACAATGGGATAGAGACACGTATAATTATGCGTGTAGAAATACATTTAATAATTGGGCAGAATTTGTATCAATGCATTATGCACTTAGCGAAAGAGATGATTCAAAGTATTGGAAAGATAATTTGGATAGAGAATATGATAAGGGAATAAGTGATTTATCTGCCATGCAAAGTCATGGGTTTAGAGAACATATTAATAATAAAATATATAATTTTAGATACGGTGAAGATTCAGGCATTGCGTGTATAAGTGCAGGATATGGATATTTTCCTCTAAGTGATAATACATTAAAATATGCTAATAGAGTAGAAAAATTTGATTATACACAGTATCTACTACCAATAAAACATATGGATAACCGTAAGAAAGAATGGGATGAATTAGTAAAAGATTCACCAACATTATATGAATATTTAAAAAAGGAGGTGTATAATGAATTATAATAAGGAATGTCCATGCTGTCATTGGAAATTTTATGTAGATGAAGATTATGACAAACATGTTTCATGCGTAAAATGTGGAAGTATATTTAAATAATATTGTTTTTAATACATATAAATGGCAAAAATAGCAGCAGTATTTCAGGACAATGTGTTCCAAGATAATGCATTTCAAGACAATGAATGGGGTTTGTCAGCATTTCAAAAGAATGTATTTCAAGGAGAAAGTACTGTCTCAGTATTTCAGAATAATGTATTTCAGTTAGGTGGATTATTTCAGGATTTAGAATATAGTGGATTTGTATTTGATGTTCCAAATATAATTAACTTGGTAAAGATATTAAACGAAACACTTCAGTCATCTGAGACATTGTTAAGAAGAAAGGACATAGCATTGACATTAAACGAAAGTGAATCCATTGCAGAGTTTGATGGTTTGGTAAGAGCAATATTACTGGCAATCAATGAAGTTTTACAGTCATCTGAGACAGAGAACCATAACATGGCTATGTTTAGAACTGTCACAGAGTCACTTGCATTAAACGAATCAAACAATAGAATTAAAGACATGGCTAGAATGATAAATGAATCTGAAAGTCTTGGTGAAGGAATAAACAGAATAAAGAACATACTAAGAATGATCACAGAGACAGAGAGTTTGGCAGAAGCAAAAACCATATTCAGAGGTTTGTCAATAAGCATAAACGAAACAGAGCAGTCATCTGAGACATTCAACAGGTTGATGAATATTGTCAAGTTGTTCAATGAGACATTACAGGAGACAGAATCCAACAACAGATACAGAGATATGACCAGAAAATTAGACGAGACTGTGCAAGAGACAGAAAATGCTGGAAGACTTAAAGGTTTAATCAGAAGTATATCAGATACGGTATCATTTAGTGAGTCACTTCTCAATCCAAAGGTCATGTACAGAACATTGAATGAGACAATATCTGTGATAGAATTTGATGGAAATGCTAGAAGCATGTTCCGTGTAATAGATGAAACATTACAGATAACAAAAACTGCTAATAGAATTAAAAACATGTTTAGATATTCCAATGATGTTGTGCAGTCATCTGAGACAGAAAATCATAACATGGACATGTTAAGAATTAAGAATGAGTCAATGTCATTAAACGAATCAAACAACAGGTTACAAAACATGGTAAGATATATCAACGAGTCATTGTCAGTATCTGAGACATTAGCAAATGCTAGAAACATGTTAAGATATATCAACGAGTCATTGTCAGTATCTGAAGGATTATCAAAGACACTTATCCTAGTCAAATATGTTAATGAATCTTTATCATTGGTAGAATTTGATGGTAAATATAGAAACCTTGTAAGAATGATTAACGAATCATTGCATATAAGTGAGATTGCACAACATATTAGATGGGCTATAGTTCGTATAAATAGAACTGTAAGGTTGAATGTGTCTAACAATACTGCTAAACTAAGTAAAGGCACAGATACCTCTAAGGGAGATAGCCGATAACTATTTAAATAATAAAGGTTAGATTTATATCATGTCCATGAACTTAAAAGGTAGAAATATTGAATTTATAGTCAAAGCAGGTGCTAGATCCAGTGTGGTACTTAATATTACAGATGCATCAGGCGTGGCTAAGAACTTATCTGATACATCAACTTATGCTACTGCCAAATGGAAGGTATGGAAACCAGATGGTACAAGTATTATCAATGGTACAGCAACATATTCTAACAGGTCAACAGGAGAAGTATCATACATATTATCTGCCACTGATACTGTTATTGCAAATGCAGGTATATGGGAAGGAGAAATTGAATTATATAATGCAAGTGGAATTATGACAGAACAGTCAGAAACCTTTAATTTTACTATTGAGGATAGTTACTAATGGGATCTATAAAGATTTTAGTAGGTGGAGAATGTAAATATTGTGGACACCCACAACAAACACATGAGGAAAATACTGGATGCACATATCCAATTCCTGAGACTGGAGAATCAGATGGTGACGGTGTATGTGGTTGTGACAGAATAGGATCATACTAAACACATAAATATACAAAAAGAATTATAAATGTATGAATGTTGGATGGACATTAATACATGATGATAAATTTTCTTATGAAAAACCAATATCATTAAGAACTTTTACAAATAAAAAGTACAAAAACTCAACTGAATTACAATGTATGGGTATAACTGATCTAAGTGATAGAATATTTGTAATTGAATCTCCTTGGGATATAAGATTAAAATATGAAAATAAAAAAATAACTCTAATTAAAGAAAAATCTTCTATAAGTCAAGAATATTTTATGGATATAATAGGTCATAGATATGAAGAATATACAGAACATCCTGTAATACAGTTAGGAACATCATATGTTTTTATGACAGATAAACCATGTACTATTACAGCATTACCACCATTCTATCATATGAACAATACATTTAGGCTTATATCAGGACAGTGGAATATTTTTGATTGGCAAAGACCGTTAGGATGTGCATATGAATGGTTAGATACTACTAAAGATTTCATAATAAAGAAAGGTGATCCTTTACAATACATCATGTTTAATTCAGAAAATATGGATGAAAAATATACTTTAAAGTATATGGAGACAGAAGATATGAAACAACAAATAAAATACTGTACTAAATCAAGATATACAATGGTAAAAGGATTAAGACATTTAATTTTAAAAAGTAGACATGAACGCAAAAAAAACATTGTAGGAGAAAGCAAATGTCCGTTTCATAAAGTGAAGTTTTGGTAACACATAAATATACCCTTCTATTATAAATCATATGTTAAAAATTGATGACGTAAACGAGGAAATTTATTTTCAGTTTAGACGAGCCCAGATGGAAGCTATGGCAACCGAAAGGCTTGGTGTAATACATGTCAGTGACATTATCAAACCATGTATGCGTAATGTAATCTATGGCAAGGTTTTACCTAGGACTGGAATGAATACTGAAAGCACAAAGTCATTATACTTTGGTCAGGTAGTTCATAGCAACTCACAGTTGGCAAAAGATGAACACCATGAGATGTTTCTTGCATATGATTATGTAAGAGATGAAGCATTGACCTATGAGGAATCTAAAAAAATACCATTAGACGATCCTAGACAGTTGGATATTATATATGGCAGTATAGACGACTTGATGAAAGTCGGTGATAAATGGGTAATTTGTGACAAAAAGACGACAGGAAGCATTGATTACTTTTCAAAGGCAACAAGCAAGGCAAGTGATTCTCACAAGGATCAGATCAACAGATACCGTGTACTGTTAAAAAAATGCTATGACATTGATGCTGACTTTGGATGTGTGATATACATTTCAAACAGAATTGAAAAAGACAAGAGAGACAAGCCAGTTACAATATCATTCAAGTTAAAACCAGTAGAAGAAACTTTACTTGACATGATTGAAAGGTCAAACAATATCAAAGACTCTCTGACTAACAAAACATTACCAGAAAGAACCAAGTGTTTCCTCTGTGACGGCATGTGTGACTATGCTAGTATGTGTTTTGAAGATAATAGAGCCAGTTTTGAAGATTAAAAAAACTTTATAAACAAGTTAAAAAAACTGTTATATAATGGATAAAAATGACGATATTTTCAAAATAAAGCCTGTTGGCAATACCGATATAGTCGTGGAAGACAAGAGAAAAACCATATCTCCATTCAATAGTGCAAAGCATTTCAAGGAAGCAAACATACCAGCACTATGTGATCAATGTGTCTACAAGTCAGTTGAAGAAGGTGGAAATGGAAAATGTCCTAAATATGAGAAAGGAGCAGTTTGTGGTATTCGCAAAGATTTCATTAGTTTCATAAATGAATTAGATACTAGAAATCCAGAGGATTTGAAAAACATGATAGATATGGTTGCAAAACTTACATTTGAAAATGTACTTATGACTTTGACACAAGCCAAGTTTGACGGCAACGTACCAGATAGAAACAGTAAGAGTGAAATTAATACCTTGTTAAACATTGTAAAATCAATGAATGACCTTAACAGTAAAATTACAATTACTGAGAAAAAAGAATTCTCAAAAGAGGGTGACATTGAAAGCATATTCCGACAGATAAAGGCACAGAAAAAAGATGGCTAGACCGACCAAGGAGGAGACTCAGGAAAGAATAGAGTTCATGCAGTCAATAGCAGATTGTGCAAAATCCCCTAGCAAATTCAGTGACATATTCTTAGGTCACAAACTGTTTGACTATAATGTAAAGTATGTAGACTGTCAGGACAGATTCATAGTGTATAGAAGTGGAAGACAGGTGGGTAAAACCATGTCAACTGCTGCCAAGGCAGTACACTTTGCGTTCTTTGCACCGTTAATGCTAAAGACAGTAAAGCATGAATGTACGATAGTTATTGCAGCACCTACACAAAATCAGGCAACCATCATGTTTGACAGGATCAGAAGTTTGGTTATTAACAGTTCATTTCTCAAAGGCTACATAGTAAGAAACACACAGTCAGAACTCTGGGTAAGATTCCTAGACAACAACGGAATGACCAAGATCATTACAAGGGCAACAGGTGAGACTGGTGTCGGACTGAGAGGTTATTCTCCACACGTTATTATTGCTGACGAATGTTCTTTCATTAAAACAGATATACTCAGAGCCTTCCTACCTTCTGGTATGGCTACACAGGCAAAGGTATGGCTTACGTCAACACCTTTCTCCAAGTCAGGTTACTTCTATGAAGCATGTATGAACAGCAAACCTAGAAACCCAGAGGGAATGTGGACAGAGTTCCATGTAAAATCCATGATGAACCCACTTATTGCAGAAGATCCTGTATTTATTGAGGAAATTAAGAGACTTACCAAAGAGGAATATGTCCAAGAGGTAGAGGGTGAGTTCCTAGACATTGGTGATGCACTCATACCAAACTCATTGATCATGGAAGCACTTACTGACGGACACCCAAAAGGCAGAGTCAGATACTATATGGGCGTGGATGTGGCAAGAACTGGTCGTGACGAGACTGTATTTACGATAGTAGGAGTAGATGAAGATGATACCGTATTTGTGGAAGATGTTTATGCCGAATCTCAAAGTAATGTGGTAGATGTGGCAGGCAGAATTGCCGACTTTGTACAACAGTTCAGATTAGAGACAGTCTACATAGACGAGACAGGTCTAGGTGGTGGTCTTGTAGACTTGTGCAGGGAAAGAGATGTTCCTACAAGGGGTGTAATGTTCTCACTACAGGAAAAGGCAGATATGTACAAGAATCTCAGGTTATTGTTTGAAAATCACAAGATAAAATTAAAGAATATTAACAAAATGGTATATCAACTGTCATATCTCAGAAGGGAATATACTGAAAGTGGTGTCATGAAGATCAAATCCTTTGAACATGACGACTATCCTGACAGTCTAGTACTTGCTTGTAGGGCAGTTAATACAGGAGAAGGATGGCACGTTATGAGTATGGGTAAGGCTCTTAAAGAGTCTCTGTTCGGGTAACTTTATATAATAATAGGTTGTGGTTTATATATGGAATGGCAAGATTGGTTAGAAAAAGAAGATGAAGAAAAAAAGAAAAAACCAACAATGTTTCCTAGAATTATACGAGAATTTGATGATGAAAAAGATGAAGATCCAATGGTTTACAGTAAAAAAGATGTTAATAAAATAGTTGGTTTAATTGGTGCTGGTGCTATGGCTACATATAAAAAATTAAAAGAGCCTTCATCTGAAGATTCCAGTATTGAAGTGCAAGATAGTGGTGTATCAAGTTCAGATGTTAATAATGAAAATCAAACAGGTGTGAGTAAAGCATGGGAAACATGGTTAGAAAAGAATGATCCGTGTTGGGAAGGATATGAACAATACGGTATGAAAGACAAAGACGGTAAAAAAGTACCAAACTGTGTTAAAAAGAACAATGCCACAGAAACCTCTCACAAAGAGGGTGAGAAGAAGGAAGAATGGAATGGTAAATTTGACAATTCTACTACCAGAGATGATGCTAAAGATGAAAAGGCAGAAAGTGAGGAAGAATCACTAGAGGAACTAACTGACGGTAAACTGGAAGAAGTAGAGAAACTAAAGTCATGGGAAGTATTTCTTAAAGCAACTGTTGGTGGTGGTACTGAACATTCTGTAGGAGAATCATTTACAGAAGAAGAAGCAAAAAAAAGACCAGATATGCAAAAAAAGAATCCACCTAAATATATAAAAAGTCATTTTGCTAATTCAAATACAGGAAAAGATGCAGTAATAGGAACAGGTAAACAGATTCCTACATCAAGAGTAGGAACATTTCAAGATACAAAAGATACTAAACATATTGGAGAAGGTGATGTTACAGCAAGTGCAGTAAGAACTGCTAAAAAATATCCAGAATTAAAACAATACGTTCCAGAAGCTCAAGTAGAGGAAGATAAAGGTCTAGGAGCTGGTACTAGAAAACGAGAATTAAGTGCTCAGGAATATGAGGATAAAAAGAATAAAGAAGATGCTGAAAAGTTTAAAAAAGAACAACAAGCAAAAGGTAGAAAACCAGCAAACCCAAACAGAATTGCAGCATCTAGAAAAAGATATAACCTAAAATCATGGGAATTATGGCTAGAAAAGGGAGTTACATATGAAGATCCTGATCAAAAAGAGTTAGATCCTAAGAAAATTATGGAGAATGCAAAAAACGCTAAAACTACCATTAAATTAGATGCAGGTATGAAGAAATCATGGAATGAGTGGTTAGAGAAGATGCAGGGAGCAGGAGATGCTAGATTTGGCAATCAACACTTAACAGGAATGGAACAGAAACCAGTAGCAGATGACGAATCTATCGATTTATCGGCAGAAAGTGACAAAAACAACGAAAAACAAGAGAAAACTGAGGATAAGGAAGACAAAGATAATAAACCTTATAAAGCATTAAGTTAGGAGTATTGATATGGAAGACTTGAACAAAATCACTTCAACAAAAGTCGGAGACAACATTCATTTCTTTGTAAACGGTGCTGAAGACAAAGGCACAGTAGTCAAAATGGACAGTAAATTTGTCACAGTAGTCAAAGATGACGGTAACTTCCAAGATATTCACATTAACGATACATTCTTCATTAAAGATATACTAGTAAACAAAACATGGAATGACATGACTATGGAAGAAAGAACCGTAGAATTACATAAAATACACGCCTACAGTCCTAGATTCCTAGCAAAATCATGGCAAGAACTTCCAAAAGAACTTAAAGATGTAATGAAATCCAACATAGAACAAGGACACCTTGGTGGTGGTGGCAGAAGTGGACATGCAGTTGAAACAAGTACTGCTTTTGATGCAGAAGAAGACTACGAAGGAGAGTCACATGACACTAAAGAAGAACAATTTAAACATGATAAAGAAAAACCTAAAGTAACCAAGAAATCAAGTAGAGCAGCAAGAGGTGGAAATATGAATTCTGGAACAACATTAAGACCTAGTGACATAAAAGATTTACAAAATTTAGATGGAAGTAACAATACACAGGCAACACCTACATCTGAGACAAAATATTTTGGTGCTGGTGGTAAACAAATAACAAGAGAAGAACATGAAAAAACAAAAACATATGGATCAATGCAAGAACAACTATGGGAACAATGGTTAGACAAAGACGGTGGCATGGGTGGTGGAAGTCCTCCAGCATCAACATCAAGCAACAGTTCTGCTCAAACAAATGATTCAGGTATGTACAATCCAGTCTATGGTGACAAAGGAAGACACGGTGGACAGGGTAGAGATAAGGAAGAAGAAGATAAAGAAGAAGAAAAAGAAAGGAAAGGATAATGCCTACAGGCAAACCAAATTTTAATCTAAATAGTTATGGTATAAAGTACTTATCCAAAGATGAAGTACAAGAATTTTTAGAAAAAAGAACACAGGGAGAATCAATTAGATCTCAAGGTGAAACAAGAACTAGACCTCTTGGTACTAGTGGAAAACCAATGGATAGTGGGTCAAGACAAGCTGGACAACATAGAGGTTCGACATCAGGGTTAAAACGGGGAGAATTTACACCAAGTCTTGCAGGTAGAAATCAAATTGATGCAACCATCAACACTCCAAAACCAGAAGCAGAAAAACCAGCAACTGCAACTAGTTCAACTATATCAGCTCCAAACGCAGCAGGTAATAAAAAATTACAA
>CAACVF010000027.1_pt1 | contig 29054 bp, 43 predicted proteins | sample 2381781 | NCBI WGS metagenome assembly CAACVF01 (sample SAMEA5211967, study PRJEB30684) | marine metagenome | biome: Marine; feature: Epipelagic; material: Water | collected 2015-10-15 | depth 60 m | reverse complement strand
GACTAACCTATTCTCCAAGCTCTAACACCTAGATGATTATCCTTTGACGTAGCAAACGTCTTAACTTTTATTCCTGCTCTTTTAGCTCCTGATTCTATTGCATATATCATGTGAGAAGTCTTAAGAGTAGGCACAAAAAAACTTTCCCCTATCTCCATACCATCAAAAGGGAAGACCCATTCTACTTCCTCATACAAGTTCAGGGTCTATTTCCTTTATAACATCTTTCGGTAAAGTGTCGGTATTTATAATGTAAGCATTAAGATTAAACTCATCTAATCCAGGTTTCCAGTTAGCCGCCATCTTTTTACGTTTCTCTGTAATATCTATACCAAGTTGTTTCATATTATGTATAAACACTTTAGGAGATATACTTTCTTCTTCTATTAACCACTTTCTAAATGTAGACTTAACAATACATAGTTCTTTTTTATCAGTATCAAGTCTAATAAGAAGTTGATTTCTAGGTTCTACAATAACTTTGTTCTCATGTATTTCTAGTATAGAGTTATTGTTCTTAGATATAAATTCTCCAACCAAGGATTGATAGTTTCTATCCGCACCCTTCACTACATTATCTCGAATATCTATCATCTCGCCTACTACTTTTGTAAATACTCTATCTATATCAATACTTACAATGTCAGCTTGATGCGCTATCTCTCCTGATACCATCGATACTGCTACTAAGTTTTCATAAAATCTGTATGCAGTGTCATCACCAAAGTCTGTTTTAAATTTAGTTACCCAATAGTCTAACTTCTTATCTATTTCACTTCTTTCATACTTTAGTAATGCCTTAATAAACTCTGGACCTGCCCATCCGTGATTAGTTAATAGAGGGTTAAACATGTTACGCCCTTCAGTAGGGTTATCTACAAGTATCTGAGGTTTATGTAAGTAGAACTCAATAAGTCGAGCTATCTCGCCATTCGGATCTTTCTTAGTGATAGTTAATTTATCTATCAAAGAGTGGTTAGTGGTAAACATTCCAATGAGTGATGCATTATCTTCATGTTCTCTTTCAGCATTAATTGATGCTTGCATACGAAGCTTGGCTTTACCTTGAGATATTTTGTGAATAGTTTGAGATAACAATGTCCCATCCATATTACCTACCTCATCTAATCCCATAGGTATATTGTGTAAAGCTAAAAACCTCCCTGTAAGTGCATTGTTAGTAGTTTCTAATACAGATAAATGTTTAGGGTGTCCCCAAATACTCAAAGCTGAATAGAGTGCTCCTGTCTTACCGGCTCCTGTATCTCCGGTCAAAGATATACTTACACCCGAAGTAGAAGTGTATGGCATCAAAGCTGAACCAAAGCCTGCCAACATAACAAAAGCATGCAGCTCTAATCCTGGCTGATTTAATTTATTAGTAACCTCTTTCCATTTATCATAAGATCCCCCTCTTTCTAAATGCCTTGATATGTTATGACATAAAGCAGAAGTAGGACTACTTACCTCATTTCCATTTCTTTTTATTTCTATCCCTCCTATAACAAAAGCATCTTCTTTAGGAGTCCATCCCATTTGAGTTCTCATTTGTGAAGCTGCTTTATCCGCTTGCAGATAAGTGCCCCATGCTACTAAATAATCCATAATAAGTTTCCATTGATTGTTTTTAGGGTTAAATAATACCCCGTTTTTAGAGACTAACTTTCTTAGTTCATTACCATCATATATTATACTAAATGGTATATAAAATTCTGCAGGTTCATCATGAGGTGAATCCATCTTCATGAGCATACAGTTTCCTTCATGTGCGCTGATAACTCTTTTTAAAGAATAAAAATCATAAGTAGAAACAAGTTGTGTCTTTTGTTCTACTAACTGTCCATTCTCATCATAGACTGGTGCAGGTTTAAAATAGATACCACCACTTTGTCCTCTGTAAAAACCATCTCGTTCTATCTCAGAAGGAAGTCCTTGTAGACTGGTAGTTACCGAAGGTACTCCGTTAGGTAATATTTCTGTTCTAGTAACTATGGGATTTCTAGTAGTGGGTGCGGGTACAAAGACTTTACCTAATACTAAAGGGTTAGTAATTTTACCTTGATGTGGACACTGCTCGCATACCCCAGGATTAAGATTATCAAAGACAACACATGACTGAGGTTTATCTTGAGTTTGATTAGCTTTTCTTTCAGTGCCTTCTTTACTATATCCAGGGTAATCTTTTGATAGTGCATGTATCGCTGTATCCCTGTCTACACAGTGTTGCGCAATAGATAGGCCAGCATACCACAAAGGCTCTGGTAAAGAGGTTCTATTATTAATAATATGTCTTATCTGTAAACATCCCTCAGTAGATTCCTCGTCTAAACTTTTTATAGCTAAGGTCTCAAACTTAGAGGAATAGTTATCCACACCGTTAAGTTTACGAGAAACTTCAGATAATTTAGTTTTTACTATCTCTTCTAAAGGAACAGTAGCCTCACCTAAAAACTCTTTAAACATACTAAATTTATATACTTGATTAGTTTGGTCAAGTATTTTAGTAGGAGCCGGTGGGTTAGACTTAAAGTTAAATGTATCGGGACATCTAAGTATTCGAGCTTTGTCAGCTGTGACCGCAGGGTCAATACTAAGTCCGTTACTTAAACATAACTGTTTAAATTTATCTGCATAAAGTTTCCACTCTTGTACTGGAACATCTTGGTCAAGCATCCAGTAAGCATGTATACCGTTACCGCTATCTACGGTAACTGGTGATGGTAATTCTTGTGAGTGTATAAATTTTTCTAACTCATCTAATGCTTCTTGTTTACTGTTGAAGTCTTTGGTTTCTCCTACGTCTAAATCTACAAAGAAAGACTTAAGGTACTTAGAGTTTTTTCTACTATGTCCATCAAAGCTAGCCATACCAATAAATACATGATTATCATCTCTTTTATCTTTAATGGTATCCACTAATTCTTCTATAGTATCCACAAAGATATGACGCATGTGAGCATTTTCGCCTGCGGGTAAAACGGCGACACAATACGTACCTGACGAAGGTAATAAATTTTTATAGAAATCTATACTCATAAGACAGGTCTAACTTCAGATTCTATAAATACTTTTGCACTAGCTAAATTACCAGCAGGCAATACGCCATCTGCTAACCCTTGCTCTACAAGATTTATAAATTTTTGTACTTTTAAGTTATTATTTTTTCTTATTTCCCCTTCTCTAAACCATGTATGAAGAGTCATACGAGATACATCTAACCCTTCGGCTACATATTTAACTGGTAGGTTTGCTTTAATACAAATTCTAGCTAGCTGAACTCCCGTTTTAGATTCATCAGCTCGGTCTAATCCTATTACAAATCTTTCACTTAATGGTCGTGGCATTATTTTTCTCCCAATTCAGATAGATATTCTGTATGCTCTACAAAAACTTTATCATATTCTTTTTGTAAATAATAAATTGCGTCTTGTAAACAATCTAATTTTATTATGTTAGGCTCCATATTATGATAAGCCTTTAAAAATTTAGGTCTTACTTCCTCACCCTTTATGTGATAACTTAAAGTTATTAATTGTTGCATTATTTTTTCCTCCATTTATCTACTATTTTTTGAGCCTCTTCAGACTCTTCTTTTGATTTAGTTGCTACTTTATTTTCTTTAGTGGCATCAAATGCTTCAAACTTAACTGCTTCTTTTTCAATCGTAATATCCGGTTGATATACAGTTAATTTAATTGCATTAGAAGCAGCTTGATGTTCTGATTGAGTTTTTATAGTATCTAAATCATAATCTTCTACTGCATCTATAGGCGAAAATAAAGCTCGTGGTTTTTGAGAGTTAGGATCGAATTGCATCTTAGTAATAATTCTACCTGCACTAACATTATTATCTGCAAGCATTTGAATATATGGTTTGAAAGGCCATTTACCTTTTTCTTCTTTTCCAAAACAAGAGTTAGAAGGTAGAACTAATTCTAAAATATCTCCACTTGGGTCATTAGCTAAAACTACAGCTACTCTCCAAGATATTCTACATGAAGTTCCTACACCTCTGTCACCCGAGCCTCGTACACTATTGGGACAAGTATGACAAGACTCGGATTGAGGCTTTCTCACTTCTACGTCTGGTTTATTGGAATCATTTGACCAACATACAGGACTCACTTTTTTCCCTTCTTCATAAGAATCTTCATAATATACTCTAGACGGCGTATGTGCCATCTTGACTATTATTATATTCATTATATAGGCGTCAGCCGTACTCACTTCTTTACCCCCTACTATTTTTCTAAACACACCTCCTCTCAGTGATATGCGTTTAGTTTGGTTAGAGAAAGCACTCTGTGATACAGCAATAGTGTCTTCATCTAATCCTATATTAGGATTTTTTTCTAGTATGGCTTTAAGTTTATCCATTCTCTCCTATTTAGCTCCCCATTTACTTACAATGTCAGCGATGTCTTTACTGCCATCATCAGTGGGTTGAGTCTTTACAACTTCTGGTTCAGGTTCACTAGGTGTAGCTTTTGGCTCAGGCACAGTACCGCCTTCTTCAAAAACTTGTGCGCCTGCATCTTTTTCTGCATGCACATACCCAGTAGTTTCTTCAAAACCAAAACGTCCGGCTCCTTCAGAACCTTCGACTAAGGCAATTATTTGAACTGCTCTAAGTCTTAATGCAACACCCGCACCTACGGTAGGGGTAAAGTATGGAGACACAGAAGCATTTACTCTGACTTCAGAACCACCCCATATATTACTTCCTACCATGGTTGTACCTTTAGCGTCAAAGAGAGCAGGTTTGTAAGCTGCTTTAGATTTAAATTTAAAAATAACATTTCCAGTAGCTTGACCATTATCATCAAGTTCATCCGAATACGGAGGGTTCGCTGTTTTTAAATCTTTTTTCTTCTGTTTTTCCATTTCTTCTTGCACATTTAATGTAAAAACTTCGTTGATTGTTTCAATAAGAGGCTTTGCTTCCTCCGCGGACAATACAAGATTTACTTTATATTCTCCTTCTGTTGAAAATTTAGTATCTGGTTTAGATAACCAAGGATACAAAGCTACCCCTGTGGGAGTAGTTATTACAGTAGGCTGTTGAGCCATAATATTTCTCCTTATTTACTAGTTGGTTTACGTACTACAATATTGAACTCCCTCATGGAACTAATTCCTGGAGGTAATCCTTCCTCGGTACGACTTGATAAAAACTCTTTAAAGTTTGATTGATGTATACGTTGTTGTAATAATTCTACAGCCTTGTTATCTAACACAAAGTCTTTAAAATTAGTCCAATCAGAACATACATAATTTTCTTTTAAGGTTTTAATAACCGTACCACTTGAAGTCTTAATGCTATCTGCACCTACTTCGTTACAAGAATGAAGCATTACTTGTTCTAATTGAGCAAGCTCAGCTTTTAACTCTTGATCTTTCATTTGAAACTCTCTAGCACGTTTGTCTTTATCGTTTCGGATTGAGATGTAAGCATTAACTACTTCATCTAATGCAATCTTATCGTTGTTGACAGGTTGTTCTAGAACTTCTTCTACTGAATCATTCATGAATTTAACTCCTCTCGATATAAGTCTACTAATTTAGTATGCGCATCTACTTTACCTTGTAACATCGCATACAGCCTTTTTTCAACATCAGAACCTTGTAGATGAACTACAGTCATCTTGTTCTTTTGTCCTACCCTATCCATCCTAGCAATACACTGTAAATAAACTTCTACACTCATAACAGGAGACCAAAACACAACTGTGTCTGCTTTAGTCAACGTCACTCCGTGAGATGCTGATTGTGGTTGTATTACCAAAACTCTAGGTTCGTCCTGAGTTTGAAACTTGTTTATGATGTTTGCTCTTTCGTTTGCAGAGACTGCACCATTAATAACTGAATTTGTAATTTTTTTAGAAGTAAGAAACTCTGCTAAAAATTCTATCGTATGTTTGTAAGGTACAAACAAAAGAATCTTATGGTCAGTATCATCTAATACTTCTAACAAAGCGTTAAGTCTAGGGGTAACATCAAACTTAATAGTTTCATGTTCGTCTGTATAAACTGCACCACCAGAAATTTGTAAAAGTTTATTCATGCCGGCTGCAGCATTTACCGCAGTTACTGACTCATCCCCCGTAGCTATAATCATTTGTGATTTTAATTGTTTATAAAATTTTTCTACTTGTTTAGTTAGAGGTACTTCTCTAGTCTGATACATTACATCAGGTAAATCTAAACATTGATCTTTTGCAAATCTAATAGCTGGTTGTAAAGCTTTAAAAACAGAATCTTTTGCGTTAGGTCTAGGAATCCATTTAAATCTAGATATTTGATACATTACCTTTTCTCTCCATGCAGCTGACAATCTAGGTAATCTATCAGGACACATTAATTTACCAAGTCCAAATGCATCCATAGGTGATTGAGATGCAGGAGTACCTGTCATCATCCATATCCTTGTTTTAGGATTTACTATTTTGTTAAGAGTTTTCCATCTTACTGTGGTATGAGATTTATATGCATTACACTCATCAACTATAATTAAATCAAAATTAGCATTTTTTATTTCATCTTTAACAATATTGACACCATCATAATTAATAATTGTAAAATCATAGTCCCCCTCAATAATTGTTTTTCTTTTGTGAGATGGGCCATAACAAACTATAGAGCTTCGATGCATACAAGTATTAAATACATCCCCTTGCCATGCTGAATACATAATAGATAATGGGCATATAATTAATACTTTTTTAATTTTGCCTTGTGTCATTAAATAATCAGCTGCCCATAACGCAGAAGAAGTTTTACCTGTACCTGCTTCATTAAAACAAAAGGCTTTTTCATTAATACTTAAAAATTCAGAGGTAACAGCTTGATGGTCAAAAGGTTTATATAAACCTGGATATTTATAATCTCTACGAATAGGGGAAGGTAAATTAGATTTAAATCGCACTAGCTTATTAAGTTTAGTCATTTCATCTAAACCCCAATAAACTAATAGACTAGATATATTATCTTTGGTCTCTATAATTTCGCTTTGCTTTATATTATTTGTAATCGTACTACTTATTTCTAAAGGCAAAGCAAGTTTAACTGCTTTATTATTTACTAATTCCATAACTTCCTAACTTTATTGTTTACTTAACTGGATAATAACTATACCACCAAACCTAAAAATAGGTCAAGTTTTTTATTTTCTTTTTTGCTTAGAACTTCTTTTTTTTCTTTCTCTAGTACTTGTTTCTGATACTAACTTTTTAGAAGAGTTTCTTTTAAACGAACGATTTTTAGATTTAGATTGCACTTTAACTCCATGAGAATTTTTACCACCCTTTGATAATGGGCGTTTGTGAGCAATATCTTTCCCTTCTCTTTTATCTGCTTTACCATTTTTATTTTTGTCAGGGCTTGTAGCGTCCATTTTTCTTCGAGCTCGAGCTCGTGTAGCTCTAGCTTTTTTTTCGTTACGTTTTTTTTCTAGTTCCCACTCCCTTTTGTAAGGTCTAGGGCTTTTTGTGTATGCCATTTTTAGCTACCTTTTTACACCATTTTATGAATTCTTTTATAGATAAATCATGTCGAAACGAATTTACAGCTCGACACACTAATTGTACATTATCCACATTATACTCCTCTCCAGCATTAATTCTATCGATACTTGCATTTGTTTTTGATACTTCACCTCTTACTCGAATACATGTAAGTTTCTCTCCCGACAATGCACACTTACCATCTTGCGCATCTAGTATTTTAATTAAATCTAAAGGGGTAAGGTTGCCTTTTTTCTTAGATAAGAGATGTTTAAAATATAAATTCCAGTCTCCAGATTCTTTTAAGTATCTAGTAAGCACTTTATTTATTTTTCCACATCGAGCGGAGCAACATACATACTTAGGATGAAAGGTTTCAAAACTTTTACTACATACTTTACAATTTACTTTGTACATTAGCTTGGAAAAAACTTAGGTCTATAAAATTCACAACTATCAACTGAACACCATTTACATAAAGGAGTAGGGTTAGCTTCCCATTTATCATAATCATAACTTGTTTCTAATCTTTTTAAAGGTTGTTCAAAAGATTTCCATAATTTATCTATGTCTTTTCTATGATACTCCTCTGTTAAAAAACTATTTTTCATTACAAATAGTAAACCCGCTTTTACTTTTACTACTTCAGGCATATGAGTAAATAACATAATAGCCATTAGTTTTAACTGTTTAGGATCGGGGTATTTATTACTACCAGTCTTATAATCTATAATATAAGCATCGGAGCCATCTACAATAACTAAATCAGCTATCCCTCTTACCCATCTATTTTTATCTTTAAAATCACATGGTTCTTTGTGGTAATTCAAAGCCATTTCATATTCACACATTTTTTTACCTTTAATTTGTATAAGAGAATCAACGACCGGTTTAAACCGTTGATAATTTTTAGCTAACTCCACTCCATCTCTTACGTAATTTTCTAGGGCGGTATGAACTTCTTTACCATATATCATAGCCTCATTTTCTTTTACTGTATAATTTTTAAGTACGCGTATTTCATGATATTGCTTAGGACAGTTTTGATATTGCTTTAGTGATGAGTAACTCCATGTAAAATCAGCCATTATCTTCCTTGTCCTTTATATTTTTTGTATGATGAACGAAAACTTTTATTCATGGTAGAGGTTTTAGGTATCCGCCCACCCTGGCTCGTTCGTTTGTGCACCGGTTCATAAGGTTGTTGTGTTTGCTTAACTTTTCTTACCATTATTTATCCTTAGTAAAAGTTCTCGTATCGACTCCAATAAATCCGCAACTTCTTGACTCATTGGCGCTTAAACTATCAAAATCAAATTGACTAGGTGATACATGGTCAGGTGGTATCAAAGTATATTCTTTTAATGTACAACTTGCAGCTTTATGTTCTGAACAGTTTTCTTTAAAGTATTGCATAGCTGTAGGGCAATCATTAAAATAACCTACAAATTCCAAATCCCGATAGTCTCCTGATAGGGATACAGTCAACACAAACAGCCCTTCCGCTAACATATTAAAACCCCCAATAAGTAGAAGATAAATCTTCTCGATGCCCAATGCAATCACATTTTTCTATTTTTTTGTGACAATTCATACATTTTTGAGTGAGCCCCATTTTAATTCTTTCATCATCTTCTGCTACGAGCTCATCTTCCCATTGTCTTTTTAACTCATGTACCGATACAATATTACTATGCTCTATCATTTTAGCCATTGTAAATCTCCTTAAAAAAAGATTTCTAATAATCCATCTCGCCTAATAATATGTCCTTGTAATGTAATTCTATATTCATCTTTAACATACTTTTTTATACCTGCTATACGATGAATAGTTTTACCATTATGTATTACTAGGTCTTTTTCATTATACGCGAAGTGTTGAGGTTGGTGAAACTCATCTATGTAATCCATGCCCCCTCCGGAAGCTGGAAGTTTAATTACTAATGTAAAAGCATAAGAATCCATTTCTTCTAACCCCAATGTAGTATGAGGGTAATCTTGATGCCATTTACCTGCAATAGATAAAAATTTAGGGTGAGATGGAAATATGTGAAATCCTGGAACTCGTAATGTATGTGATAAATAAATATCTTCTTTTAGTAAATCTTTAAGTTTATTACCTATACTTAAATAAAGCCTATCAAATTCTTTTACTAAAATATTATTTTGATTTATTAAATCCTTGTAATAAGCATCAGTCTTTCCATCAAGATAAGCACATCTACCCAACGTATAAAAAGGAAATTCTTCTGAACGATTTACCCAATCTTTTTTCATAGATAAAACTTTTTTAGTTATCATATCTGTGTCTAAATATGGTATAGGTATAACTGTAAAAGGAGTTTCCTCAGTATCTACTTCATCTTCCCATTCAATCTCTAAATCCATTTAGCTTGTCCTAAAATATGTTTAATTACGTCTACTGTCCACCCATTACCAAGCATCTTATATCGTTGTGTATTTGATACTCCTTCGGTATATTTATCAGGAACCGTCTGTAGTCTCTCACATTCAAGAGGTGTTAACTTACGGTAAGTAGGGTGTTCATATCTCATATAGTCATAGTTAGCTGCGGTTAGACAATTACTTTTATCTTTCATGTTTCTACCACGTCGTGTTTTGCTTGTAGGAAAGGTAGCATCAAAACAATCACCATCTTCTATTTCTGTGTATCCTTTTTTAGTTGCTTCTGCAATAATTAACACATTGTCTTTTTGCACCGTAGTTACTGTATTAGTTTTCTCATCAGGTCTTATCTCTAGTTCTTGTTTGGTCGAGCCATCTTCTTGGTATCGTCCTCTAAATGCTCCACCCATTATAATCTTAGGCTCCCGATGGCCCCCTTGCATTGTTGTTAAGGTAGGAGACTTTCCATCAGGATGGTAAACTCTTTTGATTGAATCATTCCCCTTTAAGTCAGCGTCTCCAACATGGCATAGTCCATCCTTACTAAATATAAGTTGCCGTCTGTGTTTCTCAAAGTATGATTTAAGGTTGCCACCTTTAAAGTAATTAGCGTCAAGGCAATGTGACTTAGTTCTATCGGTTACTCCATCTTCTATAATATCTTTCAATATAATACCTAAATCATTAGGTTGCGTTACGTTAGGTATGTTAGTCCAGTATAATCTCACTCTGTTCTGCGCGGACAGTAGTGAACTATTTATCATGATAGGTTTTACACCTAAATCGTTAGATATAATATCTTGAAATTCTTTCTTCATTCTTACGTTTTCGAGTAAAAAATATTTGGGTTTAGTCTCTCTAAGTAATCTAACAAACTCAAAATACAATGCGCTACGAGGATCTTTAAAGTTAAGCTGCTTACCGGCAAATGAAAATCCCTGGCAAGGTGAGCCTCCTATCAAAAGATTTATCTTATCTAACTTTGTACCATCTACTTTAGTTACATCTCCTACGTGTATGATATTAGGATAGTTTTTCTTAGCCACTTCCATTGCATACTTATCTATTTCCGAAGCATAGTATTTGTTTACTTCTACTCCTAGTTTATCCAATGCTATCTGACCACAACTCATTCCATCAAACAAACTTAATACATTTATCTTAGCAGTCTCCATAGTTTTTAGCATACGCTCCTTCGCAAGTTATTGGACAGTCTTTAGCCCAGTTTGGCGGCTTAGACATTTCTTTCATTACATAATTTAAAGCTTCATCTTTTTCTTTTTCTGGAGCTACACACACAATAGCATCGTGTACTGTTAAAACAGGTCTATATTTGTGGCTGATAGCGACCATCTGCTCACCAATGATTATGCGAGCCAATGCTTGAACAATATTTTCTACTACTGAACCTCCCCATGTTCCTATCTTTCCTCGTCTACTTACGTATGTATATCTTCCTTTTACTTCAGAAGTATCCCACTCTAGTTCGGGGTAGTATATATATAACCCATTGGGTAACTGTAATCCTTTAGGAGTAACTAATACCGCTTCTTTGTTTCCTATATAATATTCCGGTTTGCCATCAGGCCATGATACTATATCGGCTAAAGCATTATCACAGTCACGCCATAGTTCAACTACCTTGTCATTTAACTCTCTATATAAATTAACCATTCGTTGACATTCAGTTTCTGAAAGTTCTGCGCCCCCTAACTTTAATACATTTTGTAATTTAACCGCTCCTGTTCCATAACCCAATCCCAAAGTACAAGTCTTACCAACAAAACGTTCGACTTTATTTCTTTTATCTATCTTCTTGTTATATACTTTAGATGCAAATTCACAATACACGTCTCGTCCTTCTCGATACCATTGAGTAACATCTTCTTGTCCCGCAAGCCATACTAAAATACGTGCCTCTATCTGTGAACTGTCGACATTCATAATAACACTATTGTCTGGGGGGATCAAGGCTTGCTTCAACGCTCTCTTCTTAGCATCTCTTGATGGTAAGTTTTGGAAATTAACTTTATCTGAACCAGACCAACGTCCTGTATGCGCCCCATAGTATTTCAACGGAATAGGAAGCTTACCCTTATTTCTAGCCCCAATACTAATAAAACGTTCTATTCTTGATTCTTCTATAGTAGATTTTGTACCAAGACGTACGGCACAAAGGTCTTGAATGAAAGGGTCTTCATGTTGTTGTAAATTAATAAACCCTTCATCTGTTTTAGCTAAAGCATAGGTTTGTTTACCTGTTACAGGAGATTCTTTTAAAGGTGCTTTTACTCCCAACTCTTCTAGTAGTTCTGCAAACTGATTATTGCTTGCTAATTTCTTTCTAACTTCTTCCTCACTATCACATTCTAATTTACTTTTTAACCCTGATAGTAATCCTTCTTTTTCTTTTTTTACTTCTTCAAGTCTTTCAAGTAAAAGAGCATCATCAACTTGTAATAAAGGTTGAGTAAACATTCTTATAGTTAAGTCAATAAGTTTTAATTCGTTAGGAGGAAAATCTTTAACAAGTATTTGAAATAATTTATAAGCTAACTCAGTATCATTTTTACAATACTCTCCATACCTACGTAACTCATATGGTTGAAAGTCTTCTAAACGTTTACCTTTGGCATCTAATACCTCTGTACCTTTTTGACCAAGATTGTATCTCTCAGCTAATACTTTTAATGAACCCCCAGCATTTGTGCCATGCAATGCTCTAGCAATACAAAGAGTATCAAAATAAACTTTAGGTATAATACCAAACACCCATGCTAAAATTGCTCCATCAAACATCATATTGTGACACACTAATGCGGCCCTATCCCAGGCAATAGTGTTTAATATATCTTGTAGTTCCTCTTGTGTTCCCGTATACCATTTTGTCTTACTATCATTAATTTTTATAGATAGACCTATGACTTGGAACATAGGAGATTTTATATATTCTTCTGTAGTTAACTTATTAAGACCGTAGCCCGTATCATAAAATGTTTCAAAGTCAATCGTTATTAGATTCACGTTTATCCTCTCGTTTTTGGTTTCTACATAATCCTTTTAAATCTCTTGTATGTGTACACCACCATTTTTCATAAAAGAACTTTGCTGGCTCGCCACACACATGGCACACTCTTTTAGTTTTATTAAATTTTGTTGGCATATAAAGTATGTTCATCTCGGCATTCAGCTGAACACCATCGTCTTTTATCTTTTACTTCTTTTCCACACCAAATACATTTCCCTGTATTGTTTTTTGTTATATTAGTATCAATAGTTTTAAGCGTAGCATCTAGCTTTTTTTGTACATCATCATTAGCTATGTCAATTTCATCTGCCAATATTAAATTCCTAATTTACCCCACGGAGTTCTTTTAGTAGTCGTACGCACTTTTTTAGGTAGCTTTATTAGTCCTTGTTTATCAAAATCAACTAAAGTAGCATAAGCTATTCCTGTTGCTTGAGATAGTTTATGTCTACTAAACTCTGGTCTTTTTTCTTGCCATTCTTTAATTAATTTTACTGCTTTATCTTTTTGTTCTTGTTTCATTTTTACCTTTCGTTTTAAAATAAACAGGGCAAAGCCCCATTTAAAATCATTTGATCATAATTACTTATTCTTTTAATTCTTTTTTGCATAATCTTTTTTAACTTACAATCAGGTTTATCTTTTATAAACCATTCGGCTTCCGTTTTAGAATGAAATCTTCTTAAAGGGTCGCCCTCACTATCATAAACTATATATAACATCTATACTAACCTCCTTACCTAGGTACTAGAAACTGGTTATGCGTAGGTTTAATCTTCGCAGTTACCACCTATACAATGTTTTCCATTTAATATTTCGTCGGCAATATCATCTGACATTTGTTGTAGTTCTGCATTATTAATTTCTTCCTCTACTTTTTGGACTGAATCTGTCTTCAAAAATAATTCTATTTCTTCTATCATTGCTTCAATATCTTTAACCCGTTCGTCTCCCATTTTATGTTGGTTTAATAAATCCACATAATGTTGAAGATAACGTTTTAGTCTACTGAATAATTCATCACTCATTTGTTTCTCCTTACGTGTTTTCTAAGTTTTTGTAAATAATAGTCTGCCTTATCTAAATCCTCTATACCATTCTTCATGGCAAATCTCCATATGTATTTAATAACGTTAGCTACACACACAGCTACTATTCCTATTAAATTGGTGGTGGCTGATTCAATGGCATCGATACACTCAACTTTACCTTGAGTATAATGTTTGGGTTGATTAACGTTGTTTGTACTCATTTTTTATTATTGTTTTTCTTTCGTACAATTAGTATTGTTAGTAGTAATAAATAACTTTAGCATATCAATATTTGTTTCGTCAATAACTAATGATTGTCCTTTGGCGTTAAAAATATCTACAAGATTTTTTTGTTGTAATGCAGTGGGTTTGTTGCCGTTAGCCTTACATTCAATACCAATAAATCTTCCTTTGTAACAAGCAATAATATCAGGTACACCACTTGAACCATATCCTCCAGTTGCGGGCATACAATAATAACAATTTAATTTTTTTAAAACCTTTTTAACTTTTTCTTTAATTTTCTTTTCGGGTGTCATAAGTAATTAAGTTATTTAATTCATCTTTAGTCATTACAATAACATATATATTAGAAGAAACTTGCCAACCTATAGTTTTAAATTCGGGATAATTTTTTGTGTACTTATGATGTATATAACAGTCAGCTTCAAATACTGTGGCATCAATTTTATTGTTACTTAAAGAGTAAAGATCATCCTGGGGTAAAGCCTTAATTAAAGTGTACTTGACTCGCAGAAACGGAGGTAGATTGTCTTCAGTGAAAAATACTTTAGAAGAGGGAGAAGAATATAATGTGTAACGAGGAATTGTATAAGTAGGAAAATGTCGAAGCGTATCGACAGTATCCACTTCAGTGAATACCATACAATACGCTTGACCATCTATTTGAAGAGGTTGTGGGGATAACTTTATTATTCCATCTTTAACTCCTGTGTATTGCATTCCTCTCCTTTACTTATTAATAACCATTGAATATCAAATGGATTATAATTGGTTTTATTAACCATCACAGAAGTTTTATATAAAATACCTAAATCTTCTACCCATGTAGTATAGTTTGTGTTAATCCAATAATCTTCAATAATACCATAACTTGACAAAGTGTTATTATCTTCTATCTTTACTTTAAGCATTGTCAATATAGGTTCAACATTTTTATAAAATTCAGAATCTTTAATTTGTTTTAGTGTCTTTGAATTTTCTAAATCTATATCACTTGTAACTTTTCCATTTTCAACTTTTCTGTATTCCCCTTGTATAATCCCCTTTGTAAATCTATTTATACCAAAAGCATAAAACCCACTTTGTGAATCAGCTTCAGCTATTTTTTTAGCTGATTCATAAGCATCGCATAAATTTTTGTTTGTGTCCATAAATTCTTTAAAAAATTTATCTTCTTCATGAGTTATAGCTTTCTTTTTTCCATACACACTTTGTACTAATTTTAGTACATTTTTAGTAGCTCCCTCTCCATAACTTAATCCCCTGTGATGACGATTTACTTGCTCTTTATAATGGTCAATATCTTTACCGTCAATCTTGTAGCTACTAATTATATCTGTAACGTCTATTGGAAAGTTATGCCACGCATTATAATCAATATCTTTACGATTAATAGTTTTAAGTAATTGAGATATTTTTTTAGATGAAATAGTCCTCCTCGCCCACCCATCTTTACCTCTCTCTTTACAAAGGTGTTTATGATGTACACTGTATTTTTTCTCAGGAATATCCCAATACACTAACACTTCGGGTATCCCCTCTGTTCCCATAAGAAAAGCATCAACTATGTTATCTCGTTCGACATCAAGTTCACCTCCTCGACTACCTACATACCTATATTGAACTATATTTTTATTTTCTCCTGGATATTCAGTGTAAAAAATAGGGTATATTTGATATACCTTTAGTCCATACAACAAATGAAGCTGTTTAATCAAAGGATAAACTACACTATCATTCATCTTTTCTTCTAATTCTTTTGTATATAAATTTGTTTCAATATAACTCTTACTCATCTTCACTCTCCTTTTTTTTACCTTGTATTACTCCTAAATTAAAAATAAATGCTTTTTCTATTAATACTGCTACATCTTCTGCACCAGTTGATGTTCCAATGTCCCTAGCTTCCCTTATACAACAAAGTATCTCTGTTAAAGTAAATGATGTCAGACCTAACTCCTCATCATCATTTATCATTTTAAAATCTTTATTTAAATCCCATGTTTTAATAAGTTCACTCATTATTTTTCTCCCTGTTTAATTATTATCTAAAGACACGGCCACGTGTCCTGCTATCCCTGTAAAACTTTTATTATCTGTAACCACCCATAAGGTTGGTGTTGAAATATCCCACTGTATATCATGCTCTACCCACCCGTCAGTAAATACTACAATGGCTTCAGCATTAATCTGATGCTTATTAACATATTCACTAATACATGACACTCTCGTACCCCCTCCTCCGTCAGGTTTTAATAGAGATGTTATTGATGCGTAGTTTTCAGCGGTAAATATCTGTTCACTAGCTACATCATAGTCCCACCAAAGCACTCGAATTTTCTCAGGAGTAAGCGTATCGCAGATAGATACAATTTCAGTTACAAACTCTGTCAATTCTTTCTGAGAAATAGAACCGCTCGTATCAATAGCAATCACCAACTCTCCAATTGTTTCGTTCTCCATTGATGGTAGGTAGAGGTTGTTTGCCATTAAGCGTTTGTTAAACTTTCGCCATGTATATTCGTCGCTACCTTTGATTGACTGTTGTATAAAATCTCTCAATACTTCTCGCCAATTAATTTTAGGTTTAAACAATTCTTCAATGGCTCTTGGTAATTTACTACCCATTCTTCCAGCAATTATTCCCCCCTCTTTTAAAGCATTTTCAACTTTCTGTTGTAGTTCTTTAAGTTCTGTCGGACTTTTCTTGCTGTCGGCAAAGTCATGTTCGTCTAAAGTTTTCAAGTCTTTAGCAGTAAGATTAGGTGGCCGGTTTTCTTCGCCACTATCTTCTCCGTTTGATCCCACGTTAGACTTGTCGTTACTTTTCGACAACTGTTGCTTGAGGTCATCATAAACTTCTTTGACACTCCAATTGTGATACTTTTCATCATACAGTCCACCTTGAGGCAGCGTACATAAGTTCTTATCTTCAAGATGCACAATAACATCATTCACAACAAAGTCAGCACACGCATTCATAACCATAGGATTATCTTTAAATAAACTTTTGAATCTTGAGACATGGTTCAAAGCAATGTGTAAGTTCTCATGCAATACCAATGCTCTCAACTCGGCATCAGATAATTTCTCTATAAACTTTCTACCATAGTATTTATTTATTCCGTCAGTACAAGCAGTAGGCACATTATCTTTTACTTCAGATTTACCCATCATAATAATGCCACTGTACAAAGCGGTTTCAGGGTGTTTCATCAAAGCAACATGACTACGCTTGAGACGTTCGTCTTCGTTATATATCATAATTTCTCCTAGATTAAGTAACCGTTTTCTTTTACCCATTCTGCAATTTCAGGATTACTTCTTGCTATCCTTACAGTTTTAGAATTTCGTACTAGCATAGTAAAGAATATTGCTTGCATCTCGTTACTCTTTAGTCGTTTGAGGTACTTCATGAATGAAGTAAGTATCGCCGAACTATCAATTTTATCCACCGCTTGAAACATCAACATCAACTGTGCTGAAATTTGTTCTGGGATTTTAGTATCAAGTGGGTTCTTAATAATATCATCAAAGACTGGGAGGTCTTTTTCTAGTCTTAAGAAAGCACTCATGTCTGCACTAGCACTTTTACCAATTGTCCCACCCAAAGCAGCCATTGTTGAATTGTCGCCAAGAACATCTCTGTTATCAACAATCACAGAACATTTTTCTAGTGAGCGAGGACTAACAAAAGATAATTGTGGTTTCTTTGGATTGAAAATGTAGGGGTTATCCTCTTGGTTAGCATCGAGATAACTAGCCAAACATCTAGGAAAGGTATGCACAAATGCTCGGACTAAAGAAGATACATTATTCTCGGTCGCCCATACGAGCCAATCTTCTACATTAGGTTTTTCCATTTGTAGAATACAAACTCTATTCCCCGCATGAGAAAGCATAGTGTCGCCTACTCCGTCTGATTGGTTGTTAGAAGTACCAAACACAATTGACTCTTCGGGTAGTGGTGTATCCCCCAATGTTCTTTCAAGCATAAGTCTTGTGAATATTACTTGTAATAACTTTGGTGCTTTCATAAATTCATCAAGTAATAAAACTTTGGGTTTCCCATTATCAAGTTTGAACAATGAACCAACATAATTTTCTAGTGCTTTAGTATCATGATTAGGTATAGTCATAGCTATATCAGACATATCTTTGACAGGACAGTCTACATAGATGTAGTCATACTTATCCCCCAAATCTTTCTCGAGCATTTTAAGTAATGAGGTTTTGCCACATCCCGGCTCACTTTGTATAATCGGTGTAATAATTGTACCGATTGTTGGAATGATCTTACGTAGTTCTTCAATGGTTACTTTCATGTTTCCTCTCCTTGTTGGTTTAATTGTTGTCGAAAGGTATCGACATCGTCTACTTCATCTTGCTCTTTCTCACTTACACAGGCCTTACGTTTTTCCTCCTTTTTTTGTTGTTCTTCTTCTTCAAGCTGTCTTAATTTCCAATCATCATGTTCTCTATCAGGGTCAGGTTCAAATGTTTCTTTGTCATTTTCATCACCAAACCATTCATTCGTTCCTCTCTCACTCATATTTTTCCTCCTTTACTTTTTCAAGTTCAAATTCATGAGATAATTCTTCTGTCCCACTCTCTCTATTTTTATTATGTTGCTCAAGCCACTTCTTAAAGTTATTAGTAGTCCCCATATAAGTTCTAGGGTTTCCACAAATATCTCCTTTGTAATAAATGTTATACATCTTCATCTTTACTCTCCTTTACCAACGATTGTTGTAGAACTCACATTCTACTAATTTATATATCCCTAGAGGATTGCTTGAATCTACTTGATTGTATTTTTTATCCCACCCAAAGAAACTAATATACTTTACTCCGTCCTCTTCCCATATATTAAAATCTATTGTTTTATTAGGGTGCATACCCTCAAATTCTACATCTACATCTACAGCACCCCACATATCATAGAATGGGAAAATCATCTCTTTTCTCTCTTCACTCATCTTCACTCTCCTATAATAATATCTGTGTCGATACACTCGGTATCAGTTTTTAAATAGACACTTGCACCATAACTTGCTTGTTCAAATGCCCTACCTTTACTACATACCACCTCGCTAGGTGTGGTATTTTCTTGGTAAGTTTCAAAAATATGTAACAATCCCATACCCACAAAACTACCAATAACTAATCCTGTTGCTAACCAAAATCCGTCATTAGTTTTATTCATGTTCTCTCTCCTTGAGTTTGTTTATAAATCCTTCGTATTCAACTGCCATATCCTCACCGTAACACTCTTGCCATATTTTCATAATCTCTTCTATTGTAAATTTTTTAAACATTATTTTTCTCCTTTTGTTTAGGTTTTGTCGAAACGTTTCGACGGTCTTCATCAGTCTCTTGAAAAGATACATCTGCATAATCATAACTTGACCACGTAGTGATCAATCTATATCCCTCATTTACATGATAAGTTTCAACATCACCATCTTCTTCGCCAATCCTGACGTACGCCAGGTTAATATGGTCTGTATACCCTTCGCTCTCTGCCAACTCTATGAGACTTTTAAAACTTTCTACTTCAGGGTAACTGTCATACCACTTAACGTCCAGCAGTTCTATCATGATAGAATTATTTTTACTATCCAATCCTCCTGTCCAATACTTTTTGTCTTTGGCCACGTGCATTCCAGTATTATCTATCATACTCATGGCATAAGCAGTTTTAGGTTGAACTCTGGCTTCAGCAAGAAACATTCGCCATTTACCTAAACCAACATCTTTATCTTCACTATCAATATCAGGTTCTATTGCATATACTACTTGGCTTCTATACCCCATAGTAAATTCCTCCTATCATTGTCCCTAATAGATAATTTAAAAATAGTATGAACCCAACAGGCATTACTAGTGCCAATATAATAAGAATCCATGCTTTAATACTATCTTTCCGTATTTGCTTTTCGTAGTTAGTCATGCTTACCTCCCTTGTTGTTAATACCTTTGAGTAAGCTCAAATCAGTAATCAACATATAGTTAGACTTGTGCATCGGTACAATAGTATGCTTTTTCTTTCTGGCTAGTTTGTCGCCACAGCCTAGACATACACGGAATCCAATTTGTTTCCGTTTGATACTGTATGTTTTACCGCATACCACACATATAGGTTTCATATTAGAAGTCATAGTTACACTCCTTGTCGATACGTTTCGACATTATCTGATTGAGCTTTCTGAATAGACCATTCCATATAACTTCCTAGACGAAGAATCGTCATTAGTTGGTCGGTATTTAGAAACATATCAATTGGTTGTGAAGGTCTAGCTTGGGATTGATGCTTACTCGTAGATACAGAATATCTATCTGAATTAGCAAACCACATATTAGAATCTTCATCATAAACATACATGGGAAAGTGATACCCATAAGAATAGACAACATAAAGATTGGGGTAACTAGGTGTGTACTCTGCAAAGATATTATTACCCTTTACTTGCTCTTTGTTGTCAATGTGTTTGTCAATGTTTTTGTTTGAACTTCTGTAAGTCTCTCTGTGAAACATATTGGTTTTCATATCAATACCCCCCAGACTAGAGAGCCGATAAAAAACCCGGTGGCGCAGCCGACAAGAAACCAATTTCTTTTCTTACGGCGAACTTCGATTGTGTCGTAATTCCAAATATCATAATCCATAATAAACTCCTTAACTAAATTAACTAAATGTGTCGAAACGTTTCGACACAACTCGTGTGGCTTTAGGAACTTAAGCCCTCCCAGACCATCAATACTATGTTCCTACCACTCTATAATTATCTCATAACTTGACATATAAGTCAATAGATACACCATTCACCTAGCAACTTTATGACTTGGGTTGAGGCCACGTAGTTTACTAATGATCACCGTCAAGTAGTACCATTTTTCAGGTTTGAAATGGTTAAGTCTTTGTTTTTACTCACGTAAAGCTTTCGGTTCACAGTTCCATTATCACCTAACTTTACTAATGTGAACTGGAACTGTACATAAAATAATATGTAATGTTTTCTCCAAGCCCTTCACTATCAATATATTCTTTAAGTTTCTATAGTTATTATATTATTATTACTTTACTATTTCCTTCTGGTAGTTCTTAAGTTCCGTGTTTTTTAAAAGTTGTATCCTCTGTGCTATAAATTATTACACCGCACAATCGGTACTAACGATTGGGTAAATCTTTAAAACCATTCGTTATCATCAGAAACATGGAACTATGGAACTACTTATGTAAATCAACCACTTACAGTGGAACTATCATAAGAACCACATAGGCCAAAAACGGAACTTAAAACCTACCTCCCGGTTACGAGCTAACTATCAAGAGTATAGCCACGTAGATACTGGTGATGCTACGTGGAATCACCTTTACATATTTTTAAGTTTACATATTTTAAAACTTTATGAACGGGAGAAGGAATCCCAAACTGTCGAAACGTTTCGACACAATCAAAAGTATGAACACTATCGCACGCACGTACTCACTTACTGTCAAGGCTCACTATCACGTGGACACTGGTGATGGATCATCTCACGTGGGATTGACTAAAATTTAGACGAAAAAAAATCCCACCGATTAAGGTGGGACTTTTAAAAATAACTAGAGATTATTTTTCTAGTTTTCTTACGGCATCCACGAATGCTATAGCAAGTTTTTCAAAATCGTCGATATTAATTTTTGAAGTTTTACTATTTCGTAATTTCCTAGATAGCGAACCAGAATAGCCGAGCGAATTATGTTCGTCTGGGTTTCCTAAAATATTCCATGCCACCATTTCGACAAAGGAACGATTGGCTTTTACTTTAGGTTCTATTTCGCCTGTAGCGTCTAATTCCCTCGCGAGTTTTTGCCAACGTTTAATTTTTTTATCCCATACGTCTTTATTAAACGTTCTGCGAACGCCGTAGATAACCTTTGTAACCGCTTTCAAATTCTTTGGTTCAATAGTTTTATCTATTAAACTCTCAACAGTTAATTCGAAAGTTTTATTTGACGGCATCTCTTTAGCTTTCTTGCCGTCGATACGTATCGACGTGCCATTATCATCTTCAGCGTAAAAACCTAGAATATCTTTATTGACAGGTAGGTTCAACCACTCAATAGCAATAGCGGACTTTGTTGCATTAATAAAAGGGATAGGTAACTGCATAGGGGTTGAATCGTACCATTTTCCTTTTTCAGTTAAGCCACTATTCCACCCTATCAAAATAGCCCCTTGATTATTATCCGCAGATATTAATTTGCTTATATCATTAGATAACGTTTTTACATCTACATCTTTACCTATTGTTACATTTACTGCTTTCTTTTTAGTTGCATTCATAATTTTCTCCGTTATGAAAGTTAATAAAATATGGTGGACTAATTCCCGATTCCATAATTTCTATTATACCCTTTCTATAAAAAATATGTAAAGTTACACTAATTAATCTAATTAATTCACGTGAGGTCGGCCTTCCGAATCCCTTGCTATGATTGACCAGGGATCATTTTTACGTGGAGTTTGTCGATACCTTTCGACAGAATAAAAATAGCATATAGTCCACCCCATACCCACCCACGCAAAAATTTTTGGGACTCCACCCTATCCTATTACATTGTAAAACGCATGAATAATCCTAGTAAATTCAAATACCTAGCGTATATGTAAAGTACCCCCCATTGATTTCAAAAGGCAAAACAAAAAAATATTTTGCAAAAAATCTCAAAAACCATGAATGATTCTCAGTAACACAGGAGCAAGAGAAACCCGTTATAATTTAGAAATGCAAAATATATCTATATATGTAATGTTTTTCTTAATGTTGTTTGCGTATTGCCTTGGGTTAGTTTATTAGTTATACTTCAAACTATATAGCTGCAAAACAACCAAGGTGTAACAGCAAACACATGCAAGAAGAAACCAATTCAGAACATAAAGTTATTGTCCCTCACATAGAGGATGGCATACCTTTACCTAAGAACGCTAAAGAAGCTTTACCGGAAATGTCTCCGGAAGAAGAACTTAGTGTACGATCCAACACCGTCAAGCTTATCTCAGATTTAGCTGGGGAAAATCTTGAACCTACTAAAGAAAACATGAAAGAAGCTGAAGAGGTAGCAAAAGAAATGATGAAGAATCCTGAATTGAAACCTGATTTCGGCACATACCCTAACGAAACGATAGCCTACCTTGCCGGCATGGTCTCGCAAACTAGCCATATGGTAGCTAAAGACTTAGCGGATATAAAACTCTCGGTTCTAAATGGACTACTTCAAGAAGCAGCATTAGCTAAAAGTTCTCGTGAACGCATCTCTGCATGGAAAGCAATAGGAGAAGTAGATGGGGTAGACGCGTTTAAAAGAAAAACAGAGATTACACACATTAACAAATCAGGTGAAGAACTAGAACAAGAATTAAGAGAGACTATAGAACAACTTAAAGGTAAAATAGTAGAGGGTGAGGTAATACACAACGATGATTAGTGAAGCTGATTTAGATTTATTACAACGAGCTTTACCTAGTATGTCGGAAACTGAAAGACAAAAAAGTTTACTCTTGTTAAAAGAGTATAAAAAAAATTTAATTAAAACGCAGGGGAAGGCAAACTTCTTAGATTTTATTAAACATGTCTACCCTGATTATAAAGTAGGAGCACATCATGCGAAATTGGCTAAATTATTTGAAGAAATTGCAGACGGAAAAAGAAAACGAGTTATCGTTAATATCGCGCCGCGTCACGGAAAATCAGAACTCATATCCTATTTGGCGCCGGCTTGGTTTTTGGGTAAGCATCCAGCAAAAAAGGTTATCATGGCATCTCATACAGCTGACCTTGCAGTTAACTTCGGGCGTCGGGTCCGTAATCTCGTGGGTTCAGACCCTTATAAAGACGTATTCCCCGATATTAGCTTGCAAGCGGATAGTAAATCGGCTTCGAGATGGGGTACGAACTTTAATGGGGAGTATTTTGCAATTGGGGTTGGCGGGGCTTTGGCTGGTAGGGGTGCCGACTTATTCATTATTGATGACCCGCACTCAGAACAAGATGCGAAATTGGGTAAATCGGATGTTTTCTTACCAGCTTGGGAATGGTTTCAGTCCGGCCCGCTTCAGCGTCTTATGCCTGGTGGTGCTATTATTGTTGTAATGACTCGATGGTCTAAATTAGACCTGACAGGACAGATAGTTAATCAAATGATTAAGCAAGATGGAGTAGATGACTGGGAAGTTGTTGAATTTCCAGCAATATTAGAAGATAAGAAAGGGGAAGAAGTTGCATTATGGCCAGAGTTTTGGCCTATAGAAGAATTACAGTCAAGACGTGCAGCTTTAGATGTAAGATATTGGAACGCACAGTATTTACAGAATCCAACTTCCGAAGAAGGAGCACTTATTAAGCGAGAATGGTGGAATATTTGGGAAGAAGAAGACCCACCTGCTTGTGAATTTACAATAATGACGTTAGATGCAGCTCAAGAAGCTAATAATAGAGCTGATTATAATGCATTAACCACTTGGGGTGTATTTTTTGACGAAGAAACAAATAATTACGCTATAATATTACTTAATGCAATTAAAAAAAGATTAGAGTTTCCAGAACTAAAACAATTATGTATTGAAGAGTACCAAGATTGGGAACCGGATGCATTTATTGTAGAGAAAAAATCAAATGGTGCTGCACTTTATCAAGAATTTAGAAGAATGGGTATTCCAGTGGGTGAGTTTACTCCAGGGAAAGGCCAAGACAAGATAAGTCGGGTGAATGCTGTATCTGATTTGTTTAGCGGGGGTGTTGTATGGGCCCCCGATAGACGATGGGCAAATGAAGTAATAGAAGAATGTAACGATTTTCCATCAGGGGCAAATGATGACTTGGTGGATGCTACAACGTTGGCTTTAGCACGGTTTAGGCAAGGAGGATTTATTCGCTTGCCAAGTGATGAAGAAGATGATATACAGATGTTTAGAGGTCGAAATAATAAACGACTTTATGCATTATAATTTGAGGATAAATAATGGCAGACGTAGATAAAGGACTATATGCAGCTCCTGTTGGAATAGAAGAAGCAGCAATTGATGAACAAGCTATTGAAATTGAAATAGAAGACCCTGAAAAAGTTACTATTGGTATAGGCGATGCTGAAATAGTTATTGACCCTGATGCAATGCCTGATGAAGAGTTTAATAAAAATTTAGCAGAAGACCTTTCTGATAAATACATGGCTGAGTTGTCTTCTAAATTATTAGAAGATTTTACTAATGACCTTAACTCAAGAAAAGATTGGCTAGAAACTTATGTTGATGGCTTAGAATTATTAGGTCTTAAAATTGAAGAACGTTCTGAACCATGGGAAGGCGCATGCGCTGTCTATCACCCATTACTTTCCGAAGCACTTGTTAAATTCCAAGCTGAAACTATGATGGAAACTTTTCCAGCTGCAGGCCCTGTGAAAACTTCTATTATTGGTAAAGAAACTGATGAGTGTATTGAAGCTGCTCAACGTGTACAAGAAAACATGAACTACCAACTGATGGATTGTATGCCGGAGTACCGACCTGAACATGAAAGAATGTTATGGGGTTTAGGTTTAGCAGGTAACGCATTTAAAAAAGTTTATTATGATCCAGCGTTAGAACGCCAAGTATCTATATTTGTTCCAGCTGAAGATATGGTAGTACCTTACGGTGCATCTAACTTAGAAACAGCTGAACGTGTAACTCATGTTATGCGTAAGACAAAACAAGAACTTCATTATTTACAAGAGATGGGATTCTATAGAGATGTAGAACTAGGTGAGCCTAACTATGACTTAGATGAAGTAGAGAAAAAAATTGCAGAGCAAATGGGCTTTGATGCTACTAATGATGACCGGTATAAAATATTAGAAATGAATGTTAACCTTGATTTAGAAGGTTATGAAGATAAAGATGGTAACAGAGAAACTGGAATTGCATTACCTTATATAGTTACAGTTGATAAAGGTACTCAAGAAATATTATCTGTGCGACGTAATTGGAATCAAGATGATAGTATGAAAAAACGCCGTGAACATTTTGTTCACTATGGTTATATACCAGGATTTGGTTTTTACTGTTTTGGTTTAATACATCTGATTGGAGGCTTTTCTAAATCAGGCACAATGTTATTAAGACAATTAGTTGATGCAGGTACGTTATCAAATCTCCCAGGTGGTTTTAAATCTAGAGGCTTACGTATTAAAGGTGATGATACACCAATTGGTCCAGCAGAGTGGAGAGATGTAGATGCACCTTCTGGTTCTATTCGTGATAACTTATTACCACTTCCGTATAAAGAACCAAGCCAAGTGCTTGCTCAATTGATGGATAAAATTATTGATGAAGGTAGACGCTTTGCTTCTGCTTCGGATATGAAAGTATCTGATATGTCAGCTAACTCTCCTGTAGGTTCTACACTTGCTATACTCGAGCGAACACTTAAAGTAATGTCAGCAGTTAATGCTCGTATTTACTATGCGATGAAAAAAGAGTTTGGTTTACTTAAAACTTTAATAAAAGATTATACTGATCCTAATTATGTATATGACCCTGCATCAGGAACACCTGGAGCTAAACAAGCTGATTATGATAAAGTATCACTTATTCCTGTAGCTGACCCCAATGCTGCAACCATGGCACAAAAAGTTGTGCAGTATCAAGCAGTGATGCAAATGGCTCAACAAAATCCAGACATCTATGATTTACCTGAATTAAATAAACAAATGCTTGAAGTATTAGGTGTTAAAAATATTGATAAACTTATTCCAAGTGAAGATGATGTTAAACAATTAGGTCCTGTAACAGAAAATATGAATATTATTAATGGTAAACCTGTTAAAGCATTCCTTGACCAAGACCATGAAGCTCACATTGCAGTACATATGGCATTTACTGATGATCCTTTAATTAGAAAACTTGTAGGGCAAAGTACAAAAGCGGGAATGATACAAGCTGCTATGGAATCTCATATAGCTGAACACGTTGCTTTCCAATATAGACAAGAAATAGAAAAACAATTAGGTGTACCTCTTCCTCCAATGGATGAGCCACTACCGGTAGATATTGAAAATGAAGTTGCTAGATTAACAGCTGAAGCTGCACCAAAAGTTTTAGGTGATAGTAGTCTTAAAGCTTCTGAAAAAGAAAGACAACAACAAGCGGAAGACCCAATAGTTCAAATGCAAAAAGCTGAACTTCAAATTAAACAAGAAGAAGCTAAAGTTAAAGCTCAAAAAACTATGGCTGATATTGAATTAGATAAAGCTAAACTTGAACTTGATAAACAAAAAGCTATCACAGATGTACAACGTGATGTCATGCTTGAACAAGCTCGCATTACTTCACAAGAAACTATTGCTGGAGCTCAAATAGGAGCTAAAGCTGAAATGGAACAAAAACAAATAAATACTAAAGAAGTTTTAGAAGGTGCAAAATTAGGAGCGGCAGCAGTTAATAAACAAAAAGATATTAACCTCCGTGAAAAAGAATCTAAGGTTCGTAATGAAACTACTGCACATGTGCAAAAGTTAAAAGATGAAGCTCAGGTAAAAGAAACTAAACTTAAGGATGAAACTAAACTAAATAAAAAGGAATAAAAAATGGCAGAGAAAGAAACGCTTATGCTTCTATCCACCCAGATAGAAGAAAGACGCAAAGAATTATTAGAAGCTATGGGTAGAGGAACTGATAAGTTTGAAGCTTATCTATCAGCAGTTGGAGAAATAAAAGGATATATGATTGTCCAAAATCTTATTTCAGAAATGCTTACTGTTCATCAAAAACAAGAAGAAGATTTTGAATCTACACCTACAGATAGTGTAGTTAAAGTGACAAACATAGATTCAAAAAGGGGTAAAAAATGAGCATAGCTACCCCAGACAAAACGATAGTCTCCAGTTCTGGAGCACCTATTCAAAAACCCAAAAACACAACTACCACTGAAGGTAAAAAAATAAGTGAGGATGAAGCATTAGCTAAACTTACTACACAACTACCTGATGTTAAAGGTTATCGTATTTTATGTATGGTGCCTGAAGCAGAAGATACTTATGATGGTAGTATTCTTAAATCAGATGCTGTAAAACAAATACAAGAACATTCAACGGTTGTTTTGTTTGTTATGCAACTAGGAGATTTAGCTTATCAAGATACAGATAGATTTCCAACAGGAGCTTGGTGTAAAGAAGGAGACTTCGTTATAACTCGTGCCTACTCAGGAACTAGAATTAAAATTCACGGAAAAGAATTCCGCATTATTAACGACGATACCGTAGAAGCAGTGGTCGATGACCCACGCGGATACGAACGCGCATAGGAGAATACCATGGCTGAAATTATAAATGAAATACCTGACAAAGAAGAACAACCGATGGAGGGTGAAGAATTAGAAGTAGATTTAGAGGAGGGCAAAAAAGAAGCAGAAGCTAAGCCTGAAAAATCTACAGCAGATGTTGAACGTGTAGAGCAGAAACCTAACATTCCTCCCAAACAGGAAGAACTTTTTGAAATAGAAGAAGAAGATGACACACCTCCTGAAGATAGAGGAAAAGATCCTTTACCAGAGGACATGGTAGAGACTCTAGAAAATGACACATTGGAAGGGTATTCTGAGCGTGTTAAACAAAGAATGGCTCAACTTAAAAAAGTGTGGCATGATGAACGTAGAGCTAAAGAACAAGCGGCTCGCGAAAAAGAAGAAGCTGTTAATTATGCACAAAAAGTAGCTGAGCAAAATAAGAAACTTAAAACTACTCTTAGCACAGGAGAAGAAGACTATCTTAAAACTTCTTTAGTATTTATTTGTTTTTGTTCCATTTCAGCTTTAGCTCCTATT
>CAACVF010000026.1_pt1 | contig 29185 bp, 56 predicted proteins | sample 2381781 | NCBI WGS metagenome assembly CAACVF01 (sample SAMEA5211967, study PRJEB30684) | marine metagenome | biome: Marine; feature: Epipelagic; material: Water | collected 2015-10-15 | depth 60 m | reverse complement strand
CTGCTTCATATGCTATTCTTTGTCCTAATTCACCACCAGCAGCATGACCTAAATAGTCATACAATGATAGATAATCTCCTGTATATTGTTTTTTATTTTCCATCCCAAACGTATTCACTTAAATCTTGTTTTGTTATTCCCCAATCTTCTGCAACACCATCTTTACCTCTACAGTAACCACAAAAATGAGGTACTTTATCTCTTTCTACTTGTAATTCTTCCCATGTATTTACCTTATCTAGGTCAATAAAATCTTCATCTGTTATTACAAAATTATGTTGTCCCTCAAATTGCTTATCAAAATATTTAAAATATGCTATTAAAGGACATAAATAAATTTTATTATCTACTAACTGTGTACAACTTTTTCTCCAATAACAATCATAAGCTAGTTCCTTATAATTATCTTTAAATTCACTATGTAACCATTTAGAGCCAAATACTGCTTTATCCTCTGAGTAAGTGCTATACCAGTACCAATCAATTTTTTCCTCATTTAATTTTGCAAATATAGTATCATAATCAATTTTCATACCTTGTTCATCATTTTTATATAATGACACACAAACTCTTACTTTGTTTCTTCTCAAACATTCAAAAAACTCTGGTTTTTGTCTAGGTACTAGAATACCATTAGTTATTAACTGTAAAGGACCTTCATCATATTCATATGGGAATAATTGTTTAACATGATCAATACAAGGTATTAATTGTTTAAACAATAAAGGCTCTCCACCCATTAAAGTAATTTTTTCTAAATAATCAGGATGACCATTATTAGTTAACTCATATACTTTTTGAAAATCATGTTTGATTTTACTTAAAGTTTTAGGTATTTCTCCTTTAGTACTTTTTAAATTAGAGAAATGAGCACAAGATTTACAGTTAAGATTACATCTATCTATAACATGATATTCAATTCGGAGTTTACTACTATTCATAACTTACATATATTAACTCTTTATCATACTTGTGCATTTTCTTAGGATCCTTACCCTTAGCAATTTTATATGTTTCTCTTAAACGTGCTAATTCAGAATCTACTTTAGTTAGTGATGGAATATTTCTAACTGAAATAGTATTTTTAACACCAAGTTTTGCTTCTGTTTTTTGGTCTTTGATGATTGGTGCTTTATCAATGTGAACTGTTAATCTGTAACCCATGTTTTTTATTTTAATGTACGAACTTTATTTTATTTATCCAAATTATTTTTTACATCCTCATACCACATTTCCATCTTGTCAATATCATAATCAACATTATCATCATTATCATCAACTACTATTTTTAACATACCATAAGGATCACCATCTTTAATAGTAAGTTGTCTATATTTTTGATATATAATTTCATCCTTTTCATGACAACCATCACATATAATTCCTCTACCTACTGTACTAGTTGCTTGATCATATGTTATAACATCAGCTAATATTTTTTCATCAATATCTCCTTTTGGATTGTCATACCAAAATTGACCATACATTTTATCCCATTCTCTAATTAAAACTTCATATTTCTCAATTAAAGGAGACATTGCTGTGTAACATTCTTTATTAGTAGTTTCAGCACCACACCAATCACATTTATTCATAATATTTAATCTAATAATATTTCATATGCCTTAAGATTGTGTTTTCTAAACCAATCTAAACCATACTTAAATCGTTTAATACCTTCTTCAGGTATATTACCTGGCATCATTTCAAATACTAACTGACTACCAACTATAAAATCATACATCGATAGCTCCTCAGCCGTTAATTCAAATTCCTCACCTGAAAACGGATTTCTAACTGTATCACCCTTATCATATACTGTTCCATCAAACCAATCTGGAAGTTTATTTATAGATCCCATACACTATGTTTTCTTTTACGTCTATGATATTCATACCATATACTTTTAATTAATCTTATCATTCTCCTTTATTTACATAACTATACCACCAAACAGCAATTAATGATAATACAACAACAGACCCAAACACATATAATAAAAACCAAGGACTGCTATAATCTGTTAAAAATGCTGGTGTTATCATAACTATTAACCATGCTAAAAATATTAAACCAGTATTAGTTTCTAATTTTTTCTCAACTTTATATGTTAATTCTTTATTAATTAATCTATTTAAAGCACTCTGCATATCTCTTCCATATACAGGTTGTTTATGAATAGTACCATCTTTCTCACCTATTGTAACTAAGTATTTATAATAACCCTTATAAGTTTTACTTTCACCTAATAACTTACAAAATAATGCTCTACGTTTATCGTATTTTTTATTAGCCATTTTGAACATCTTTAATTATATTATCCATTCCTTCAATAGTAACACCTTCAGGAAATACTGATTCAAATACTTCTCTACCTGATTGTCTATATCTTTTTAGAATAAAATTTACTTTTTTTCTTCTAATAACATATTCTTCGTATGTTTCATTTTCACCCCTAGCAGGATTCATATTTAAATTTTCAAATAATGGTTTAAAATCTTTATTCATCATAACTATCTTTTTTTAATTTATTATAAATTGCTTTTTGTTTTTGTTCTCTTAATTTTGTTGATTTTTTTATATGGTGTTTTTTTTCTCTTAAATGTTGTAATACTTTAGTATTTCTAAATTTTTTTTTAAAGCGTTTTAATGCTCTATCAATTTTTTCATTTTTACCTACTTTTATTACTAACATATATTAATTTTTATTCCAGGACTCACTTTTACCGTTTGCTGAAACACTATATTTAAATCCTTCACTAATTAAATAATTGGCTACTGAGTCCATATTTATTTCTTCTTTAACTACTACTTCTTTAGTTATTACTTTAGGTGTTATTTCTAAATCATCCATAATTAAATCTTCTTTACCAATGTCTATTTTAATTATATCATCCATCTTAACATAAATATAACCATCAACTATTTGTTTAGCACAACCATCCCAAATACAACCTATAATTTTATTACTTAATTTCATAATTTATTTTTTAATTTTACCAATTCACTACACTTTTCATAATCTTCTTCTTCAACATAATATTCTATCATACCATCTAAAATTTCCATTTTAGTTGTATTTGATAAAAATTCCTGTGAAGGGTCAACTAATAAAGGTACATCAATATCTTGATCAAATAATTCTTTGACTGTAACCTTACCCATTAATATATTAAAGGTATTTTCATTAGCCAACCTAGCTAATTCTTCATCTGTAATCTCATTTTGGAGATTATTATTAAAAAAGTTTTCAAAATTTTCCATATGTTATAAATATTCTATTATTTCTACTTCTTGTATTGTTTCACAAAAGAAAAATACATTATCGTTTTGTAGTACATGATCATAACCCATTTCATCTCTATACATTTGTACCCAATCAAATCTTATCTGATTATTTTGTGTAAACATATGTTTAGATATTTCGTTTTTAACAATATAACCTATACCATTTATATATTTTATGTAATGTACTCCTATCATTTCCAAAAAACTTGAATGCATATTAATATTAATGCTAATATTAAACTAACCATTGTTTTTAATGATATCCCTTCATTAAAGTAATAACCAACTCCAATAGCATATATTATCATTCCAACTCCAAATCCTAAAAATCTAGCAGGCCATAATAACCCAAAACCACTTACTGTGTATTTAGTCCCCCAAATATAGGCAAATGATAAAATAGCACCAAATGCTGCTACTGCCCATTCATATTTTTGAAACGATTTCCAAATAAATTGACCATTTAATTGGTAAAAAGTTAAAACATGAGCTACAAAAAACCAACAACACCCTAACAATAAATCGTAATATTTCATATTAAAATTTTCTCCATGTTAATCTTACAAAACCTAAATAAAGGTTTAATTCAGCCCAATCTTCTTCAGCTACATCATTTTTCCCATAATAAGATAATCCCATTAAAAAACTATCTCCTTGTGTTACTATTTGAAAGTCATCATACATATTATTCTAATTCTAAGTCAATATTAATTTCATTAAATTCTGAATCCTCAGTCTTCATCAGTTCCTCATCTGTTGGTTCATAATCATCCAACTCATCAAATTCGTTTTCCCATTTAGCTTCTTCAGCTGCAACTTTAGCTTCAATTTCTTCTTGCTTACTTTTATCTATTTTCCAAGCTATAGGAGCTAATAAACCTGCATTTTCAATTACAGACCATATTCTCTCTTTCCATAGATCCATTTTTACTCCATCAATCACACAATAATAACCTTTATGTGTTGTAATATCACCTAATCTATCTAAGAACGATCTAGTTAAAATATCTAACTTACCTCCAATTTCAAAGTTTTTACCATAATCCTCACAACCATTAGTATTTGCTTCGAACATTTCTTTAATTTCAACCCACTCATTTGTGAGTACTAATCTTTTTGCTTTTGACATATAACTTTTATTTTTTAATTCTGATAAATTCACCCTCATATGATACCATTCTTCCCAATATAGGATGAACTATACTACTAGTATCATTAACATTTTCTCTCTGATGTTTTTTTAAACTATCTAATTTTAATAAATTAATAAATAATTTACCATCCACTAATTTACTATTATCTGTATTTACTCTAATTTTCGACATAACCTTTATTTAATTTTAATTAATATTATTTTTATACTAAACCTATTATTGATCCAAATATTATTGTGTAATAAAATGTTGCAAATATTAAAAATATTGCTGCACTTTCTTTTAACACTTCAATTGGATTTTCTTTGACACACTCTTTAAACTCTTTGAACAATTCTAACATAATATTGGTTTTAATTCTTAACTCATTTACGGGGTAAATATACGAAGGGGATCTGGCTTCTCCAAACCCCCTCGCAATTACCTTTTACATATTTAATGGGGTTTCAAATAACCAATTTACTTTATTTTTACTATCTAAATTAAAGTATAATTTATTACCATTACCACCTCTACGATTTTTGCTAAAATGTAAGTAACGACCTTCTTCATCAAACTTTAAATGACCCATTGCTGTTGTCATATGTTTAATTTTATTTGATCCAACGAACATACCACTTTTAGTAACTTGTTGAATAACTAAAAATGTTGTATTTATATTATCCTCATTATTACCTTGGTTATGTTCATCTAATAATTGAAGAATTCTATTTGTATTTGATTTAACTGAACCACCAAACTGCTCAACATAACTATCTGAAATTTCAGCAAGTGAATCAATTAAAACACAATCATAACCTTCTTTTAATGCTGTTCTTAATACAACATCAGGATTAACTTCAGCATAATCACCCATAAATAAAATATCTAATTTACCAAATTTTGGAAATCTACGAACATATCCTACCATATCAATTGCATTCATCTCACCTGAAATAAATAAACATTTTTTTCCACCTTTTTGGAGATCAGCAAGAACATCTAGTAATACTGTTGTTTTACCAACACCAGGATCACCTGTAACTACAATATTAGTTCCGGGCATTACACCTTTATCTGAACTAAAAAACTCATCAACCTTAGTTTTAGTACGCATTGGCTTAAATAAACCTTTACTAAAACTTAAGTCATTCATTTTAACTGTTTTAATACTCATTACTTTTCTTGGACGACCTCTTTTTACTGTGTTTGACATATAACCTTTATTTAATTTAATTGTTTGTAACTCATTTACAGGGTAAATATACGAAAGATATCTCAGGAAACCAAATATCTTCGCATAAATCTTTTACATACTTTCGTAATACCACTCATTATCTAATGCAGCTGAGCATTCTATTGTGCAATCATCTTCAACATCATTTTCTTTTCTCCATTCTAATAATGTTTTTCCACCATAAAGTTTTAACATAATTTCTTCAATTGCTGAAGCAAAATTATTTCTTTCATAATATTCATCAAATGTAATAAGTGCATTTTTTTCATTAACTGCAGAAAATAATACTGTATCTTCATTTGATAATCTTTGATAAATTTCTTTGTGATTGTTTTTTAAATTCATAACCTTTATTTTAATTTTGTTTTCCGGCTCTGCGCCTTATTTACGTTGTAAATATACGAAGGCTCCTTCAGGGAACCAAATATTTTCGCGGGAGTCTTTATCTTATTGTTAGACCGTGTACTTCTTGAATTAAATATTCTAATTCACGTTTAGCTTCTCTAATATCTTCATCAAGTAATTCTTGAATCATTCTTAATTTTCTATATAACTCGTCTTTATTCATAATTTATTTAATTATTCCTTTGCTTAATATTAAAGGTGATTCATCTTTATTCATTTTGATACGAAAACAATTGTCAAATTCTTCAACTATTAATTCTTTATTCTTATATGATTTATAGTTATTATAAACATATTCTATGACTTGGCTTTTAGTTTCTTCATTCATTTTATAATGGTTTTCCTAATAATACTTTAGTATACATTTTTCCTGCAATTTCTCTTTGATATGAACCATCATCATTCATTTCAATTTCTTTACCTTTTAATGCTTTTTTTATTGTGTCTTCATCTGTTACCATAGGTACTCCTTTACCTAACATTATATCTTTTATCCTACCGGATACTTCAACATAATGGCCACTTTTCTTTAATTTATCAGCTTTATGATTTACTACTGCTGATTTAGCTACTTTAGAACCATCATGTCCTGTTGCTACAAATTTATCACCTGATGATTTTTTCTTACTTACAGATACTGCTTCAATATCTGGATCATCATCTAAGTTAATTACTTCATAATCCGCTTCACCTTCACCATCAACTATATCATCAGGAGATTTATAATTAGAATGACCACCTATTGAAGCATAAGCTGTGTTAATTAAATCAAATATATCACCTGCATATTCTGCCTGTTCAGTATCATCTAAATCTACCCATTTACCTTTAGGTAAATCTTCATATAATTTACCTTCTTTAAGATATTGTTTTAAATTAAAATTATCCATCTTATTTATCTAATTCAGGGTGGAATTTAATATAAACTTCATTTGCATCCTTTTTAATAGAATCACCATCTACTTCTACCTCAGCAGGGTATATTTTTACATCATCACCATACCAGTAGTTTATTTTATAACCACCTTCTTCAGTTAATTCAACAATTAATCCTCTTTTATAATCTTCTTCTTCAGCTTGTAGAACAACTTTTTTACCTCTAGGTAAAATAAGTTCAGCACTAGATACTCTATTGCCTTCATCTTCTTTAGCTTCTTTAAGATATTTTTTTAAATCAAATGTATCCTTCATCATGCATTTTGTTATACATATCAATAAAAATAGTAAGTGGTACTCTATGACCCATATCATTTTCTAAATGAAAATAAAGATCATTCCAATCTCCTCTTAACATATTAAATGTTTTACTAGGTGAAATAATATCATCAGCAGCTCCTAAAGCTACTATACCTTTTACTCTTTCTTTACCTGATGTTAAACCATCAATTTCAAATGTTCTACTATGAACTGCTGGATTAAATGCTAAAACAGGAATACCAGTATGACTAGCTAGTGCTAAAGCAAAATAACCACCCATACTAGATCCTATAATTAAATCAGGTTGTTCTATTTTAACATAATCTAACCACTCTTTAAATACACCTTTTTGGGTATAATCCATAGCAGGTGCTTCAACAATGTCAGCTGCATTATCTAAAAATTCAACCTTAATACCACCTGGTTTGCTTTCTAATCCGTGAAAATATATTACTGATTTCATATTAACTTTCTATTTCACATCTTAATTCATACGCATCTTGCTTGGCTTGCTCAATAGCCATAATATCATATGCTTCATCTTCAGTGATACAAATCTCTTCTGTACCATTCCAAGCGATTGCACATTCATCTCCTGTTAATTCATCTGTAAAAAATCTTAATACTTGCATAACCTTTATTTTTTGTTCGTAACTCATTTACGGGGTAAATATACGAAAGATATCTCAGGTATCCAAATATTTTACGCGAGATATTCAAATACACTTCTACGTGAAGTTTTATAACGTTCTTTTTCTAATTGTAGTTGAAGTGAATATAAATTACATAACATTTTTAAACCACCAGGGGTATTTTCTTCAATATCAGCTGCTAATTCCCCATCCATATTACTAAAAATATACCTCAAATGATCTACTGAACCCATCATATATCTAATTTATTGCTTACTTTTTCCCAATAACCCATAGTCATTTCATTTTTCATACCATTAGGTCCACCATTCCAACATCTAGCTATTTCTTCAGCTGTATTTAAATTGTAGTATCTACAATAAATTTTAAACATTTGGACTGACTTATATCTTACCCATCTATCATCATAATTATATCTTATTTCTGATCTTTGTTTACGTAATATTCTATTAACATCATTAACCATACATTTTCTTATTTGCAAACACCCAACAGCATCTTCACTAACATTATAAGCTGAATCATCATAACTGGATTCAACAAACATAAGTGCAGATAATAAATGGGCAGAGTTATTAATATAATTATAATCAAATATTTCTGACTCCCATTGTAATGTGTCTATTTCATGTTTTAAACTGTCTATAATTAAATCCTTACTATCTAATCGATGCTGTAGTTGATTTACTTTAGATGTTTCATTCATAAACATAAATAAAACCATTATTAGTAATATAACTGGTACTGTTGTTCTATAATCCATAGTTAAAAATTGTTTAAAAAATTTCCTTTAATACTTTTAGATTTTAATTTTTCAGCTTTTTCATCATTTTTTAAAATCTTAGTAGCTAACTTTTCAAGATGTTTTTCTTTTTGTTTATCATAATCCTTAACAATCTTGTTATGTTTTTTATTTTTTAAGCTTTTATATTTTTTCATTATATTCTTGATATATAATCTTCTTCATCATTATTATTATTACCTAATCCTAATTTTTCTAATTGTTCAAGTTGATAATCATCTAATTCCCATTTAACATTTCCTTGGTTTACTGGTTTATGATCTTCAATGCCTTTAATTTGTTTATTAGTAAAAATATCCCCTACTGTAAGAAAATAATGATTGTAACATAACAATTCAATATTTTCTTTTCTATAATTTTTTTTATTATTATCTTTAAAATTTAATAATAAAGGCATTTTGTAATCAGATACCCTACGTTCATTAAACTTACAAGTAGCACATTCTTCTAATAAATGTCCTTCTGTAATTAGTCTATACTTTATTTTATCGGGTGAAAAAGATGATGCATCAACTCTACCTTCAATTATATCAATTAATGCTGGTTCCTTTCCTTTACCTCTTAAAAATTTAGGAATACCTTTACCACATTGATTTTTATGTTGTTCAAATAAATTATCATGAGTATCACTCTCATATAATTTAGCCCATTTTTTATAGTGTATATAGCTTACATTAAGATATCTACATGCTGCTCTATTACTCTTAGTTTGAGACATAGCAGCTAAGATCATTTCTTTAGTGAGTGGTTTAGCTTTCGGCATTTCCGAATTTTACTTTTTTATTTAATTCTTGTTGTTTTTTATAAGAATCATATTGATCTGATGTTACAACTTTAATAGTATTATATGTGTGATCACCACTACCACCAGTTATATTTATTGCTCTTTTAGGTTTTTCAGTTGAACAATTAATACAAAAATCATATCCAAATTTTGTTAATCTTAATTTAGGCATAGCAGCTCCACACCTAACGCAATTTATCATTTCCATATCTCTGTAATGTTTATGAAATAAATATACGAAAAATACTTAAAATATCCAAATTATTTATCGGAGTATCTAAATTTTATATATGAAAATAGATCTTTGGGATCCTTTAATATGAATTTTTTATCTGATCCCTCTTCAACTAATGGAATAATTTTACCATCTGGGCCTATTCTATCATATAAATAAAACATAATAAGATTAGTTGTGTCCAACCCAAATTGAAGCTTTAACATATTTTCTATTACTATCCAAAGGGGATCAACTAATGAATGTATGTCTAATCCTATTTCAACAACTTTATCTTCTAAGTCTTTAGCTTTTTCTAATTGTTCTACAAATAGGATAAATAATTTTTCCTCACTTTCCTTAATATTATCTTTAATAATAATATCACTTCCTAACATCTGTTTAAATAAATCTCTGATGTCATCTTCGCCCTCAAATAATTCACCCACTATTTTATAGATTCTTTTTTAGAACAACATTCATCTACTTTTTTAGTAGTAGTACATCCACTAAATAATGTAAATAAAATTAATACTACTACCATAATTGCTACGCCACACCACCCATAAAAAGCTGCTTTAGCACTATCTTCATATTGTTTTTTACTTTTTCCTTGGAAATTTTTTATTATTTTTTGTGTGTTAGGATTATCTTTAAAATCTTTATGTATTCTCATAATTTTATTTATTTTTTAATTGAAGATTTGTTACAACAAATAATTTTTTAAATTTATCTAAAGGCATTTGTTTTAAATCTGCAAACCATTTATATGCTTCCTCATTAGAATTAAATGATTTTCTAGTTATGATTTCTCTTCCACCTTTATAAAATAAACCGTATTCAGCCATGTTTTTGTTATTAATATACGAATAATTTTTTACTTCTCCAAATTACTTAATATGGTTTTTATTTCAGCACATTTTTCATATTCTTCATATTCTTCAAAATAATTACTTATTTTTTTTAATGCTGAGGGGTAATATAATGACGATAATTTAATTATAACAGATAAATTTACTATGTTAAATAATTCAACTGTTGTCCATTTATTTTTAATTGCTTCCTTAATAGCTTTAAAAGAATCTTTCATTATAATATCTCTAAATTCTTCTTTATTAGATAATTCTTTTAACTCCCTTTTAGTACTATAACTTATCTCAATACTTGTAATTTTCCTTTTCTTTGTCTCTTTCTCCATAGCAGTAAATTTTAGGGGTTATTGATTATAAATATTATAAATTAATTAATTCATTAATATAATCTTTTATTTGAAGTATTTCTATTTTTAAATTTCCTAATTCAAACTCCCCAACTTCCCCACTATCTTTTATAATAGCAGATAATTGATTTATTATTTGAAAATCTTGTTGTTCAAATTTATCACCTATAGTAATTAAAATTTCATTATTTTTCTCATTATTAATAGGTAATACTCTTTTAGATAAATTATAATTCGATTTTGATTGGTCTGTAGTTATATAATGTTTTCCTAAATTACTATCACAATAGATATTACTACACCAAGGTTCTAAAGCACGTAATAATTCTATGTTATTATGAGGTAAAATAATTCCTATATTATATTTAGGATTAATAATTGGAAATTGATATTCATCATTTTGAATCCAGTCACCCCATTTTCTAATAAAATCATGTCTACATCTACTCATAGTTGATTCATAATCATCATTTACTATACCAACTCCCTTATTCCATCTATGACCTCTACAAGTTAAATGATAAACAAACGCATCCCTACTCTGTACCATTTCATATCCAGCTAAAATCCATCTATTAAAGATATCTGAGTCTTCATACCCATAAGGGGCAAATATTTGATCATGTCCACCTATAGCAAAATGATCTTCTTTGTATAGTATCCAAGGTGCAAATATACCTTTTGTAGTTATATTCTTAAATTCATTTGATTTTTCATTACAAAATTGTTCAAATTCATCCAATTTAAGATCATCATAATCCATCCCAAAATCCATTACTATTTTTTCTTTACCAGCTGGATGGATTGGTGGTTCTATTCTAGTTGCACATACTACTTTACCTCGTTCTAAATGTTTTAATGTGTTTTCTATATAGTTAGGTCCTATAATCATATCAGAATGCATTATTCCTACTATTTCATTAGTAGCTTGTCTCATTCCTTCATCATAAAAGAAAGTATGTCCCTTTCTTTCTTTAGAATCAATTTTAATTACATTATCATCTTTTAAATTATTTAACCACTCAGATGTATTATCTGTAGAACCATCATTAATAATAACCATTTCAACATCTTTATAATATTTTCTAACTGAGTTATAGGTATTAATTAAATGTTTTTCTGTGTTATAACTTGGTATTATTAAACTTATATTCATAATATTTTATTTAGTTTTTCTTTATATTTATCTATAGTATAAATTTCATGATACATCATTTTAGACATTTCACTACACATATCATAAAAATCTTTGTCTTCTTTTAATCGTCTAGCTAATTTACGAGCTTTTTCTATATCATCTACATCTACAGCTAAATCAGGATGGCATATTCTTTGTGTATCTACTTTTTCATTTCCTATACAAGGAATCCCAAAATAAGCACAATTTAAACTAAAAGTACCCGCTGCTATAGTAGGCATTAAATGTATTGCATATTTAAACGTTGATAACGTTTTCATCCAATCTAACCATAACATTCGTGGGAGATGATTTAAATCCATTATATCACCTTCATTTTCACGTTTAGCATGAGAATCTTGAGTCCATTTTTCAACATTAAACTCATCAGCAACCATATAACTCTGAAAGCCACCATACCATCTAGCAAAATTACCACCTATAATTACTTTTTCTTCAGGTTTAGGGATTATATATTTAAGTGAATCTTCAATAAGAAGAGTAGGCATTACATTTACTTCCTTTGTAGGAAATAATCCTTTATAAAATTTACTATCATGTTCATTATGAGCAAAAATACTATCACAATCTGCTAATGAGTTATAAAAATTAAATTGATCTACTATATCATAATCATTAAACCACCAACTTGGTCCTTCTTGCATATAATGAACTTTTTTATTATGTTCTTGTAAATCTTTAATTATATTAGAACGAAGTAAACCAGAGACAGGATTCATTTGACTTCCTATTTTTATTCCTTCTGCACTTAAACTAAGTTTACCTTTTGGAATAATTATAAATACATGGTCATAATTTTTAATATTTGAAATATTACCTCTGTGGAAATGATCAGCATTTAAAGCATGCATCCATGCAAATTCAGTTCTCATATTAGGATGATTTGGAGGTATTTTTCCTTCAAATCCCATTTCTGTTATAAACGCTATATTCATATTTTATTTTTTAAAATATTCTAACCAATAATCGGCCATTTCTTCCATCATTTCTTTAAATGTATATTTAGGTTTCCATCCTAATTCTGTTCTAATTTTAGTAGAATCTCCTTTTAAATAAGGTAATTCTTCTGGTCTTAAGAATTTAGGATTTTGAACTACATAATCTTTATAATCTAATCCTAAGTAACTAAATACTAACTCACACATTTCTCTAACTGAATGGGTTTCCATAGTTGAAACAACCCAATCACCAGGTTCATCTTGTTGCATCATTAAATGCATTGCTCTTACGTAATCGTATGAATGACCCCAATCTCTATAAGAATCCATATTACCTAATTCTAACTTATCTTGTAAACCTAATTTAATTTTTGCTGCTGCCTTTACTACTTTATTAGTTACAAAATTACTACCTCTTCTAGGTGATTCATGATTAAATAATATACCATTTGTAGCATGTAATCCATAAGCACGTCTATAATTTCTTACAATATTATATCCAAATACTTTAGAACAACCATAAGGTGATACTGGATTCATTGGTGTTGTTTCCCTTTGAAACCCATCATCTTCTACAGATAAACCAAACATTTCAGATGAACTTGCTTGATAAAATTTAGCTTTAGGACAAGCTCTTCTATATGCTTCTAATATATTTAATACTCCTATTGCATTAGATTGAACTGTAAATTGAGGAATATCAAAACTAATTCTAACATGAGATTGTGCTGCTATATTATATATTTCATCTGGTTGGATTTTATCTAGTAATCTTTCTAGTCCTCCCTGATCTAATAAATCTCCGTAATAAACAAAAATATTATTATTATCTCTTAAATGGGCTATTCTCCCATCTTGATTTTCTGGTGTAGAATTTCTTCTTACTATGCCATGTACTTCATATTTTAATTCTAATAGATACTCTGCTAAATAAGAACCATCTTGTCCTCCTATTCCTGTTATAAATGCTTTTTTCATATTCTTATTGTTTTAAACCGTATTTATTCACTCCATTTTGATTATATGTGTATTCTCCCTCTTTATCTATATGCTCATACCAAACATCTTCTCCAAATGATTTTTCACCTGGTCTTTTAAATTTATTTAAAAATACTATGCTATCATAAAAATGAATTGAATGCAATCCTTTCTCATATTGATCTAATTCACCTTCTTTTTTTAAATAATCAGCATCTTTATGTCTGTAAGCCCAACAATTTAATTTATCAGTTAATCCTTTTAAATGTTCCATTGATGTTTTTTTCTCATCAAATTCTTTTACTATTGGGTTTAATGTTTCACCATTAGTACCAACTTCTCTTTTACAACTATACCCCGGCCAATATGCTGCAAATGTATCTTCTACTACATAAGTTCCACCTTCATTTAAATGGTTGAATAAAAAATCAAGTGAAGTAATAATTTGATCATTTTCATGTCCTGCATCATCAATAATTAAATCAAATGGTCCTTCTTTATCTACTATTTCCTGTAAGAACTTTAAATCACATTGATCCCCTATATAAACTTTAATATCTTTATCTGTTTCTTCCCAACGTTTAGTGTAAGGATCAATATCAATACCAGTAATTTTGCTGTTAGGAAAATAATTTTTCCACATATATAATGATCCACCATTAAATACCCCAATTTCAAGTATGTTTAATTTTTCATCTTTTAAATGAGATAAATGTGAGTCATAGATATCAAAAAAATGATCTGCTTTGATCATAGCACCTCTATGTCTATTATCAAATGCTTCTTTTAAATTCATAATTGTTTTTATTTAGTTTGTAAATAAGGATCAATATTATATTTAGCACAATATTCTTCCTTTGTTAATTTTTCATCTTCATTAATAAATGTTTTATCTAATTCAACACCTAAATAAGGTCCTGTTTTAAATTCATATATAATTGTATCTTCTTCTAATACTTCAAATGTATGTCCCCCACGTAAAGTCACAGCTACATCTCCAACATTTAAAATCTCTTCATTTATAATTTTTTCATCAATATCATAATGAGTAGCTTTTATACTTCCTTTAATTATAATCCATGCTTCTTGAGCTATAGTTTCAGTATAATCTATTTTTTTAGGTATATGAAAATGAGGTCTAAATTTATGATTTTTAACTAACTCTAATGCTGAAAATTGTAATTGGTTGTCCTCTGCTATAACATCTTTTCTTTTTTTGGATACATCCTTAGAATAAAATATAGTGTGTAAAATCTCACCATTTACTTTTGAAATTATATTTTTCATAAATTTAATATTTTTTTATATACATTATTATACATCCAATCTTCATATATTTTATACTCTTGAACTTTTTCGTAATTTTCTTTTACATAAGGTAAAAGTTGATTATAATACTCAGGATCTTCTAATTTAGAAAATAATTCAGGAAGATCTTCTATTTTTTCAAATGACATTATTCCTTTTTCATTAAAATAATCACCTATATTCGGACACCCCCAATATATAGGAATAGTTCCTGTAGCAAAACAATCTAATATTTTTTCTGTAAAATATTTTTCAGTACGATTATTTTCAATAACAATTGAAAACATAAAATCAGCTAATCCAATATCTTTACTTTTTAAATGTTTTCCTGTGCCAGATCCAAAAAGTTCTAACCCATCAATCATTTTAGCTAATTGATGTCTAAGTCTATGACCTGGGGTCCACTTTTTAAATGAGTAAATCATAGACATAAGCTTTGATTTTTTATATAATTTTATTTTATCATGAGGAAGATATATAGCATTATCAACAACATAAATAGCTTTACCTGGGAACTTATCAAGTAAAATATGATCATATGTAAAGAAATAATCAAATTTATCCATTATTTTTTCAGCATTAGAATACCTTACATCCATACATCCCCCAACTCCATGTAACATTCTAGGTTCATGAAACCATCCTATTTTAATAGTACTTTCAATTTCATCAATTATATGAATATTTTCTAAATCAAAACATTCATCAACAAATAAAGTAATACCATCCCATTTCTTAAAAGGACCCACATACTCAACTAACTCAGGTGTTATATTATATTCTGTACCACAGTAATTTAATACTTTATCTAATTTAGAATTATAAACTGTATTAATTTTTAATTTTTCCATTATAATATTGAATGTAATGTTATTTGATGAACACATTCTACTATGCCATAATCATCTGAGTCAACATGCCATCTCCACATAGGATTCATATTATTTAATTTATTATTTTTATCAAAACCAGTTAAAGCTAAATATGTTATGGAGTTATTTTCACAATATTTAGCTGCATTAATTATATTCATAGAATTTCCTGATGAAGATATTAAAATAACTAATGTATCTTTATCAACAAAATCATCTAAAAATTCTGCATAAGCATTATCTCTACCATAATCATTTATATAACAAGTTAATCTTGAAGGATCAGAAAAACTGTATGATTTTTTATCTAAAACTTTAGTATAATCTTGAGATATATGGGATGCAATGGAATTGCTACCTCCATTTCCTATTATAATAATTTCTTTATGGTTATTTACCCAATATCCTAAACTATTTTTAACATCTTCCGTTATCTTACTTATTTCTAATTGTAACTTATCTAAGTTCATCTAGCACCTCTTTTAAATTATCAATAACATATTCTTGTTCTTTTCTTGTTATTTCAGCATAAAATCCTAACCACATACCATTATTATGATATTTCATGGTTTGTGGTAATTCTGTGTTATCATTATAAGCTGGTTCAACATGAATTGCTTGAATATCCCATTTACAACCAATATTTCTTTTTCTTAATAGATCCACAACTTGATCTCTATTATATTTATCATCTAAAATTAAATGGAAATTTTGCCAATTATATCTAGTACAATAATCAGGAACAATATTTCCAATTGAAACTCCATAATCTTTTAAATTTTCATTAATTAAATAATTATAATATTCTCCTGCTTCACTTCTTAATTCTACTTCTTCATCAAAAAATCTTATTTGTGATATACCTAATGCACAAGGAATATCAGCCATTTTTAAATTATTACCTATAAAATCAAATTGTTCTTTAAGTAAAAATTTAGCTTTATCTCTAGCTAATGGTGAAATGTTAGTACCAAATGCTCTATAAGATTTTAACCACTCAGCTGTGTCTTTATCTCTTACAACTATCATTCCACCTTCACCAGTTGTTAAACATTTTCTAGCTTGAAATGAATATGTTACTATATTATCACTATTTCCTATTTTTCTACCTTTATATTCACTACCTAAAGCACATGCTGAGTCTTCTATGACAGGGATATCTAATTCTTTAAAAGCATCTAAATCACAAGGAATACCCATTTGATGAACTAATATAATTGCTTTAGTATTAGGTGTAATTCTAGATTTTATATCTTCTATATAAGGAACACCATATTCATTTACATCACACCATACTGGGGTTCCACCTGCATTATTAACTGCAAATCCACTTGCAACCCAACTCCAAGAAGGTACTATAACTTCATCAGTTGATTTTAGTCTTTTACCTCCATTAATTGCTAACAATCCCATTTCAATAGCTACAGTTCCATTAGCTACTGCTACATAATGTCCTTCAGGATCATTATTATATTCTTGAATACAATCTTCAAATTCTTTTATACGAGGACCACCACTGATCCATCTTGATTCTAATACTTCTTTAATTTTTTCTAATGCTGCTTCCTCTTTAAGGTAAGGTTTTCCTAATGGTATTTTCATAATTTATTTATTTATAACATTTATTAATGACCAAATATCTAAAATATTCACATTTGGTTTTCTCCCCAATATAAAAAAGTCTAATTCAAGATCCAAATTTGATTTAGGAGTAGTTGTAATTTTTTCACAAACACCTTCAATAACCTCATTATTAACATAATGAGTACTATCATAATATAAATCATCATTTTCCCATATGAAACTTCCTTTATCTCCCTTTATAATAATTTTTCTTTCTTTTATAGGATAATTCCAAGAAGAATAAAAATAACCAGGAATTTTTCCCCTTAATTCTAAATGTAAAGAACTATATTTTATAGGTGGAGCAAATTCTTTATTCCAATATTTATTAAATACTCCACATTCACCAAATAAATCTCTGTAAATGTATAAATCATGGATCATATAATCTTCTAAAATAGAAACATCAGATCTAACTTTAGGACCCATTGATGCTCTAATGCTTTTCCAATATTGGGGTTTTCCTATTTTATTTAGATTGTTTTTAATATATTGATATTCATCTGAATAAAGAAATATATATCCAGGAAATGCATCTTTAATTAATTCAGCATCTTTTATATTAACACCACAAGGTTTCTCAACTAAAATGTTTTCTTGTGGAACATTTAATTGTTTTATAATTTTACTATGAAGTTTAGCATTTACTGCTAAAACAACATGAGTATACTCAATATTTACGTCATTTACATCGTTAAATAATGGTATATCAACGTCTATAACAGGTGAAGGATCAACAACACCCACTAAATTATATTTAGAATTTTTTATTGTTTTATACCAATTTTTTCCCCAATAACCACAACCTATTAATAATATTTTTATATCTCCCATACTGTTACTCCTTTATTATCTATGTTAATTTTTATTTTATCTGCATATCTTGCTTTATAATAATCATCAGGATACTCTAATTCGTCTGTTATTATTAAATAATACCCACCACCCCCAGCACCACACAATTTATGGAATATTACTATTTTATCATTATCTAATATATTATCTATTTCAAGTAATTCTTTATCATTTAAAATTTCATCTGATGTTTGTTTTTTAGTATTCCAAGAATTATTTAGCAATTTAAAAAATTTACTAGGATTACTAAGTGACTTATAGGTTTCATCTACTAGTTTTAATAGAGGATGGCTTTTTTCAATATTAATGGTTTTAAGGATATTAGTAGATGATCTTTTTACTTCTGTATTATGTAAATATATTCCTTTATGAACTAAAGGTAATTCAATAAATTTTATATCAACATCTCCATTAAAAATCATTAATTTAGGTGATGGTAAACCACAACCATAAGTATCCTGGTAGCCAGTTAGGGGATTAAAATTCAATTCTATTTTATGAGCTATTTTACATATTTTAGACTGAGACCATTCTAGTCCTTTAAGTTTACAAGCAGCAGCAACTGCAGCAACCATATATGAAGAAGATGCTGCTAATCCACTACCAGCTGCTGGGATATCTGCATTAAATGTAATTGTAAGAGGTGGTAGGTTAAAATATTTTATTAATTCTCTTGCTATATCATTTTTAATTTTATCAGGTGATTTTACATTTTCTCTTCTAGTATAGTTAATAACATACTTATTATCATATCTTTTAGATAAAGAAATATAAGTATACAAAGATATTGGAAAACTAATTACTTGCCCATATCCATATTTATCAATGAAAGATTGTAAATCAGTAGATCCTCCTACTAGTGAAACCCTTAAGGGACATTTAGATACTATCATTTTTTAATTCTTTTATAACCATAGGATTACCAGTTACAAAACTGTTATCTGGGATATCCTTATTTACTAATGTTAGGGCTCCTATTATTACATTATTACCAATAGTTACTCCTTTAGTTACAATACTATTAGCTCCAATTTGAACATTATTCCCAATCTTAACAGGAGCCCTTCTTATATGTGTTCCATTTTCAGGATCTTTTTCCCAATTATATGCTCTAAATTTACTAGAATCATGAGTATAGATGTGAACACCAATAGAAATAGATACATGATTACCTATTTCTAAACCACCGGAACCATCTATAAAAGTATAATACCCAATCCAAACATCCTTTCCCAAAGTTATAAATTCTTTACCTCTAAAAATACAAAAATCATTATATTGATTTTGTACCTCATTTTTTAATAATTTCCAATCAGGTAATTTCATTCCACCAAGAATTTATTTTAGTATCTGCGTGTAAATTTAAAACATGTCCTCCTGCTGATCCCACATCAATTATTAGTTCATATTTGCAATTTTCATCTCCTAATAACCATAATAAAGATAAGTGTTCATTTATATAGCGAACATGTTCTAATACATCACATGAAAAAATATGATTAAATTTGATATCTTTAATATCATTAAATGTATTAACTATTTTAACATTGGGTTGGTTTTTATAATTTTCTTTTAAAAAATCTACCATATATAAATTAGCTTCATACATGTATAAATTTATATTATCTGAGGGGATTCCCCAGGGTTTACCACCTCCTGCTCCAAAATCTAAAACATTACCATTCCAGTAGTCTTTACAAGGTAGAGATTTTGTTTTTATTGTGGATGCAGCATATGTTTGAGAATATCTGTAGATAGATAGCCATTCTTTAGGGGTTGTAGTGTTATTAAATTCTGGCCATTCATGGCTATAGGCTCCCACTTTTCCCCTTTTACCTTCCCATTTTTTATATTCATCTTCAGGCATATATTCTAATACTAAACCTAAAAGTTCCTCATAAGTTCTAGTATCAGGGTTTGTTTTTTCTTTTGTTTTTAGGAAATTTAAATTTATTTTTCCCATATCCAATTCCATGTTTTTGTTATACCTTCTTCCAAAGAAATATTATTATTCCAACCTAATTTTTTTAATTTTTTAACAGAACCAACTCTTTTATTTTCAATATCTGTCCTGTTTTCAGGTAATATACTAACCTCTAATTGAATACCCAAATTATTTTCTATTACTTTTATTAAATTAGAAATTGAAACCCCGGTTTCTGTGGATACATTATATACTTCATTATTCCAATTTTCTGTTGATTTTAAAATAGCATTGACGACATCATCAACATAAACAAGATCTAATATTTTTTCATCTGGGTTGCCATATACTGTGACTTTATTATCCCCCTTATTAATTTGATTTAACCAATTAAATATAATTTCAGTATATGCTCCTTCACAATCCATTCTTACACCGTAAACAGAAAAGAAACGACATATTGAGTATTTTAAACCGTGAGATTTAGCAAATGTTCTTATTAAGTTTTCTGTGTAATATTTTGCAGCACCATAAAGTGTATGAGGTTCACATGGGTCTGTTTCTTCAATAGGAAAACGTTTTGGGTTATTATATACTGATGCTGTTGAAGAGAAAAATAATTTAATATTATTTTCGGCACAATATTTTACAACATTTAATCCTGCATTTGCTAAAAATTGGTGGCCTTCTAAAGGATACTTAGCACATCTATTAATTCTAGAAGCTGCTAAATGATAAATACAATCAATATTATTTAAAGTTGAAAAATTAAATTCTGATACTTCTTTTTCAATAAAAATAAATTTATCACCTATAAGATGTTCTATATTTCTTAATCCATTTGTTCTAACTAAATTATCAATTAAATAAATCTTATCATATTTATCTTTGATTGCTTCAGCTAAATGGCTAGCTACAAATCCTGCTCCCCCTGTTATTATTGCGTTTTTTCTTTCCATAATTTTTTATATTCTGTTAAAATAGTTTTATTAAAATCCTCAAACCCACCTAAATTACTATGATCATATTCTGAGTTTCTATATAACCATAGGGGTGTAGGATGGTAATATCCTTTTTGTTCATATAATAACATTCTAGCCCAATATTCCATATCACCAGCACCTTTAAATAATTTTAAATTTGGTTCCCCTATAATTTCATGTAATTCTTTTCTATATAAAGTTCCAGGTGCAAGTAAATTATTATTAGCTTTTGTTATTTCATTATTAACAACCCCAAACCATTCTTTAAATCTATCTAAAGGTTGAGCATAATTAGGATGGAATTGAGGAGGAATCATAGGACCTTGCTGATTTAATTTTTCATCTGTTCTAATTCCATTACAACTGAAAAACATAATTTCAGGATTTGAAAATACTTCTGTGGCTTTTTTGTAAAAATCAGCTATAAATACATCATCTTGCCCTGTATTATGTATAATATCTCCATTAACTAAAGGTAAAGCTCCAACCCAACCCCCAGTACAAATACCCATACCAAAATTATGTTTACTATAATAATACTCAGTATTTTCATTTAAAATATATTCTACATCATCATAAATTTCTTCATCACCTTTATCATTAAATATAATATATTGATAATCAACTTTAGCTTCATCTAATGCTGCTAAATTATATTGAATAGATTCATTAATGTAGGGGTTTCTATTATAAACATTATGTATTACTGATATTTTCATATTGATTGTTCTTTAGTAAAATTAGCTCGTTCTTTTAGTAAATGATTTTCTTTATTACTATAATATGAACTTTTTAATTCATCTTGTTTTTCTGGGGTTATATTATCTATTAAAGGAATAGTATTTTTAAATAATAAATAACCACATTGTATTGCTTTGTTGTAAACATCAATTACCTCTTCAAACTCTGGGTATATTGAATACTTAATCTGTCCTATAATATCGCCATCATCAATTCCAGGTGATATTTCATGTATTGTTACTCCATGTTCTTTTTCATTATTTTTTAAAGCCCAATTTATAGGAGAAACACCTCTATATTTAGGAAGTGGGGCATTATGTAAATTAATAATCCTACTACATTTATCTATAAAATCTTTTTTAATAATTTTATCATAAAAAACAGATATAATTAAATCTGACGATAATAAATCTTCATCAGATATATGTTTATTATCACCTGTTTTTAAATAAGTAACTTCATTTTCCCAACACCACTGGGTTAATGATTGAGTCCATTTTGGTTCAGGGGTAACAGGAACAACTAAATGTAAATTATAACCAGGATGATTATTAAACCATTGACATATCTTAACACATAATTCTCCTTTTCCTAAAACTATAACTTTTTTAACTTGCATTTTTAATCCTTTTTCTTAAATTAGTAGTAGAATAATTATGATTCCTGTTATGAAAATAAATAGGAGATAAATCAAATCCTGTTATTTTATCTTTTAATTTTTCCCAATCTGATCCTATTATTCTAATATCTGGGGTGATATTTTTAATTAACTTAATTAAATCTTCTTCTGTTGAATATACCCTAACTTCATCAACATATTTTATTGAGTTAATCATTAAAAATCTTTCTTCTAAAGTTTGAATTGGTTTATTTTTAGAAGTTGGTCTATCTATTGTAGGATCTATTTGTAATCCTACTATTAAATAATCACAATGATTTTTACAATCTTTTAACATTAAAATGTGTCCTGGGTGTAAAATATCAAATGTGCTACAAGTGAAACCTATCTTAGAGCGTTTCATAAAATTTATTTTGTCTCTCTTGTCTTTCTATATCTTTAGGATGATATAAACAATATTCCTCATTACCAGGTAAACTAGCAAATTTATCATAACCCACTAATTGTTCATGGACAGGTTTTACCCATTTAATCTGATCAGGATTATTTTTATAAATTCTTAATTGTTTATCTGGAAAATTAACCCAACCTTTACTATTAATATTCCATCCCCACTTTTGGGTATGTGCTGGGGTTAAACCTGTTACAGTATTAATTCTAGAAACCCAGTAAGCTTCTACATCAGGGTTATTTTCAATCATCCAAGGTAATGCAGTACAAAGATATTCATCTGGGTATTCATCTGCGTCAATTAAAAATACCCAATCTCCAGTACACATTTTAGTAAGATAATTTTTTTGTTGAGCAAAATCATTATTTAAAGGATTAGAAAACCATACAAAAGGTGACTTAGTATTTACTGTTTTAGCCCTTAAATATTCTTCTACTGCTTTAGAACCATTTTGTGAATCAAATAAAATAACAATTTCATCTTCTTCACGTTTGTATGTTGTTAAAAATTTAACTAGTCTTTGTAATTCATTTATTTCATTACAAACAGGAATTGCATAACTTATTTTCATATTCTATTTATTCAGGTAATACCCCAATATATGAAAGAGCATCTATATAACCACGTTCAGAATCAAAAGACTTTAAATTTTCCATATCCATTCTATGTTTATAATACTCACCAGATTTTCCAGGAATTGGATATTTTATTTTTTCTTCTTCACTAACTTCAATTGCTTTTACTGCAGACCATGACCAGTTATTTTTATCAGTACCATTTGCAAATACCATCCCTAGTTCTGACTCATTTACAGTATTTGGTATCCAAACAAGTCCTGTTTTTGGGTCTGTCCAGGATAGATCTTTATATAATTCTGGAAGAGATGATATTTGTTCTTCATAAAAATCTTCTCCTGGGAGCATTAAAGTATTAGTCCAAAAACCACAAGATAAACTAAAATAATTAGTTAATTTTTCATTAATTTCCATTTTATAACATAAATCACCCCCACTCTTAGGACAATCTATTATTTCATCATAATTCATATCTATACTGTTTTTAATTTAGGTTTTTTAAGTTTAGGAAGATTAGGAGATATTTTTTTAAGTTTTGGTAAACTTAATTTCATTTGCTCAGGAACTTTAACATTATTTTCTAATATATCTGCTATCTTAGCTTTCATGTTTTCAAAAGCAAAATAAGTTCTACTATAGTATCCTTGTCTTTTAGCCCTTTCTAAATGAAATTTATAATTATTAAATATTTCTTTATATGAATTATTTACTTCCATAGGGTTAGGTTGAAACCATTGAGATTCTGGTAATAACATATCTTTTTGTTGAACTGTAGGATGGAGATTTGTTAATTGTCCTTGGAGCAGTAAAGTAAAATCATTTTGAAGAAAATCTAATTGTCCTGACCATCCTGAACATATTATAGGTTTATTTACTAAACTAAATTCTAATAAAGGTCTTCCAAATCCTTCACCTCTAGTATGAGAAACCATTGCTTTTACTTTAGGGTGGTTATATAATTCATTCATTTCTTCATTAGTAAAACTTCCATGTAAAAGGTAAACATTAGGTAATTTACCTTTAGATAAGGATCTAATCATATCTATTCTTTTCATCATTTCTCTTCTATCCATATACGAAGAGTTAACAACTGAAGATTTTAATATTAATGCTGGTTGTTTCTTTTTATTTTTAAATGTTTCATAAAATGACCTAAGAGTAATACCTATATTTTTTCTATCTTCACCTAAATTTCCTGACATCCAATGTCCTACAACTAAAAAGGCAAAATCTTCAGGAATTGAATTTATATCTTTTAATAAATTTAATTCTTTAAATTCTGATTTTTTAATAGGTTTATAAGTATCTAAATTAGCGCCTTCTAATAATACTTCTATAGGTTTTGATAATTCAACTACTCCTACTTTTTGTTTTGTTTGTTGATCTACTTTATCATATTTTGAATTTAAAAATACATTTTTAGAATGTTCAGATGAAACTATATTAATATCCATTTTATTCATACCCTCAATCCATGTAGCTGAACATACTGTAGTTTCAATTCCTGCTGTGAATCCAATATTATACTTTCCTATAGGGTTATATTCATTAGGAACAGTAATTTGAGCCCAAATATCAGGTTGTTCTGTAATTTGATTAACTAGATGTTTTTGTAAAAATCCCCATTCAGAGTGGTCTTTAATAAAACCAAAAGGAGTAGCTCCCCACCTTTGAGGAAGTATTTTAACATCATACTTATCTAATTCTATAATTGATTTAACTAAATCTCTTGATCTTGCTCCATATCCACTATATGTGTCAATTGGGCAACTTATAACAAATGTATTTTTCATTTAATAAACTAATTTATGTGGTAATATTCTTTTTTCATAATCTGTATCCTTTAGGAATTCATATTTTTCTCTAGGTTTCCATGTTGAGAATAAATTATCCATACTATCAAGAATCTTTTTAGCCATTTTTTCAGAAGTAAAACCAGCTTCTTCTCCTCTAGCCCAATCATATCCTTTTTTCCCTATTGTTTTTCTTTCACTTTTACTCATCTTATATAATTTCATAATTTGATCTGTTACATCATTAATATCATGATGATCATCATATATATAAGGTGTAGGAGGAGAACCAACTAATGTACTTGATTTAGTATAAACAGGTAATGCCCATTCACCATGTTTTTTATATTTTCCATGATGGTTAGATGGGAATTCATCATTAAATTCAATCCAATTACCTTCTTCATCTTCAAAACGCATTTGATCTTGCATTCCCCCTGTAACTGCAGCAATAAAAGGAGTTCCTGTTAACATAGCTTCAGTTAAAGATAATCCCCAACCTTCAGCATTCGATATTTGTATTACTCCATCTGCAGAATTATAAAACAAATTCATTTCTTCTGTAGTTAATTTATTATGTAAAATTCCAACTCTACAGGTTTCAGGAGGACACATATATTCAATTACAGCATTTAAATCTGTACCATGTTCAAAAATAGGTTCTGTTTTTAATGTAAGTTGGCATTTTTTAGCTTCTTCAGGTGTAAGTTGATCTGTAAATAATCTGAAAGCCATTATGATATTAGATACTTGTTTTCTTCTAATATTTCTAGAATTATAAACTAGATGGAAATTATTATCTTCTTTTAATCCTATATTCTTTTTAAATCTTACTAAATCAGGAGAATCTTCTTCTAAGATATCAAATATTTTAGAATTTAACCCATGAGGTATATATTTAAATATTTTATTCTTCCCTTTATCTCCTAAAACTAATTTATTAATATTAACTGTTTGTTTTGAAATACCTAATAGTAAATCACAAGATTCATAATATTCCTTATTATACATTGGAGCTGGATAATTATCCCATATGTTAAGATAAATTATAGGTATACTACATCTTATTTCATTCTCAGCAGTAAATAACCATGAAAAATATCTAGGATCTGTAATTAAAAATAATGCATCTGGTTTTTCTCTTGCTATTACTGATCTTAATACATTCATATCTCCATATCCCTGAACTGGGTACATCATTAAGTAAGGGTCATCAATATTAACTAATTTTTCTTTTTTAATTTCATCACACATATCAACAACTTTTCCTTGTTCAGGATGTTCAACAGCACCTGCCATTTGAACCCAATTATATTTATGTATAGTATTTAAAACAGTTTCTCTACCTACTTGAGCAACCCCAGAATGAACTCTAATATCGTCTGTTATAAGAAGTATTTTCTTTCTATCTTCTTGTTTTATAAAACCTTCTTTCATATTTAATTATTGATTAATTTCTAAATTATTATGGTTGTGTATTTTCTTTCTAAAATCTTCATCCGTAAGATATAAATGAATAGCCCTATCAGATAACTTCTGAAATGAGAATTTACGTCTTACACATTCAATTTTAAAATTTTCAAATAAATTACTTTTTACTTTTACACTTGTTAGTGTCATGTTTTTTTTATCAGCCATTGTTTTTTGTATTGGTTTATATTTGTCTATACGTATATGTGGATTATAAATTCTTGCCAGGGACATTACATAATTTTGCATCTTCTTTAAAAGGGCAAAAGTGGCAGTTCCACTTCGACGGTCTTGGAACGTGAAGTGTTTCTCTGTATCCTGTATAGTCAAATGCTTCATTTATAAATTCATTTAAAATTTTAGTTGCTTTGTTAGTTTTATTCTTTCCAGAAGCTGGAGAGAAGGTTTGTATTCGTTTTTGTGGGTATTCTCCACCTTCATATATTTTTCTTCTAACAATTAGGAACTCAATATCAATACTTTTTTCTGCTAATCCAAATTGTTCTGCAAAGAATTTTTTATATAGTACTAATTGAAAATGTTTTTCTTCATCCTTTTTAGCATATGAGTTCCACCCTTTAGTACTGGTTTTAATGTCGATTATTTGAAATGTATCTGTGGGTTCATGGTATAACACAACATCTAAGAAACCGTTGTATATAACGTTTTTATACGCGTTATTAGGCATAATTGATATGGGTACCTCACAACCAACTAAAAACCATCCCTTTTTACTAAAATATTTACCTTTATGTTTTTTAAGATATCTTAAAATTTGAATCCCATCATCATAAAACTCTCTAATTTCTTCTGAAGAACTAAAATGTTGGTTTTTATTTTTTTTATACTGAATAAGGTATTCTTCCCTTAATTTATCTTCTAATAACCTCTCAAGATCTTCTCTATCAGCAGCTGCTCCACTTTTTTCATACATTATATCTAAATAATATTGTACTACTTCATGAAAGGCAGTTCCAAACACAGTATGAATGCTAGGAGATTGTCTTTTATGTCCTTCTTTATACTGAAGGGCCCACTTTTGAGGGCAACTTCTAAACATTGAAAGTTGAGAATAAGAAATATTTTTTTGATAGCCAAAATTAATAGGCTCAGGTTTGTAATTTCTTATTACTTTTACAATTGGGGGTATTTTTTTAGCCAAAACATTATTTTTTCCACTTATTTCTTCCTACTAACAATCCAATAATGCCATAGTTAGCTATGTCCATAAAAGTATCTTCCATTCCTTCACCTTGAACAAAGTTTTTACCATTTAGTAATAGATTTTTTAATCTACTGATTTTATCAGTTAATCTAATAGCTAAGCCAGTTAATGAGAATTTTTTATCATTATCATCATGTAAAATATCTCCTCCTAAAGCTATATTATTTAATCCATAATCCATATGTTTAGCAGCAAACATAGTATACATCTCCATTCCAATTTTTTTATATTCTTCAGATAATTCTGGATACTCTGTTTCAAATAATTCTACTACCTCTTCTTTACTCATTGTTCCCATAATGTCTTTTTAATGTTTCTAAAACGTCTTCAGCTTCAGCTAATGCTCTTGCTGCTTCTTCTGCATTATTATAGAAATCACTTGTTGAATGATCACCTATACCTGCAGGATTTTCTGTTAATAATTCAAGTGTTAATAATGCTTTTTCTCTTTGGGCTTCAAAAGTTTTTTGGAGCATTGTTATAACTCTGTATTGTGCCATTTTATAATTTTTTAAGTAATTGTTTTTGTTCTTTAATCTCCACTCCTAATTTATCAAAAATTATTTTGATATCACTCTTATCTAATAATGTAATATATTCATTTGCCTCATCCAAACTACATTTATAGTAGTTAGAAATATATTGCTTTACTTCTTTAGGAGATAATTTTATTTTTGATTTAATATACCTTAAAAACATT
>CAACVF010000025.1_pt1 | contig 29188 bp, 47 predicted proteins | sample 2381781 | NCBI WGS metagenome assembly CAACVF01 (sample SAMEA5211967, study PRJEB30684) | marine metagenome | biome: Marine; feature: Epipelagic; material: Water | collected 2015-10-15 | depth 60 m | reverse complement strand
TGTAGGCTTTCGTTATCATTAGCTCTATCCATAAAATTTTGCAATTTTACTCTTGCTTCTAAATCTCTATCATCTTCATCCTCTATGACTAGATTTTCTCCAGCTATCATTTCGCTTGTTGCATTTACAATAGCTGCTGTAATACTACTAGAATAGTATAAATCAATCAGAAATTGTGGATATAGGTTACGCCAGTCGTCTGTGCCGTATTCAATCCAGTCTTTGCCACGAACTTCTTGAACAACAGGAGCTGTGCTTGTTTCTAAATTGATATTAATTATGTTGTCCTTCATAGTTTATTTTTATAATAGTGAAAGTCTTGTATTTACATTTGCTGTTAATGCTGCACTTGCTGAACTGTATATTTGCACTTCTTTTATTGTTCCATCAAAACCATTTACATCTGTTTTTCTTATACCAATAGCATCAATATCAGCAGTTCCAGAAAGTGTTGGCGTTGATGTTTGTGCTGTACCATTTTGGTATAAAGTAAATACATTTGATATTCTAGTTATTACTACAAAATCATCACCAAATTCTGTTGAATCTAAAGATAAAACTACTGCACTACCATCTATCTTAACTGATATTGTATTTGCTCCAGATATTTTAAAGAGTTCATTAGCTGTTGTATTATCAGCTAAAAAAGTGCAATTTGTAGAGGTTGGAAACATTTTTATCCCTATAGTAAAATCGCCACTTAGAATAATTTGTCCTGTCGTTTGTAGGTTGTTATCATCCCCACTTGCAAAAGTCAAAGCTCCTGTAGTAGAATTATAAGCTGGTTGTTCTGTAGCTGTTGCTTGTACCATATTCCTACTATTGCCAGAACCATCAGCCCACGCACTAACATCTGAACCATTAAGCGTTATACCGACTTTGTGCCTGTACCAACCTTCGCAACTACTTTCATCACCAGGTGTCCAGTAAGAATTATAGCTAGACGGTAAACTATTTCCTAATTTAAGTGCTAACATATCTTATGTTGTTACTCCTTCGTGGTAACCAATACCAATTCCACTCGTGAGAGTTATTGCGGTAATATTCATAAATAGAGTCGTCCCGGCTGGTACGGTAGTCTGAAGTGCAGCTTCACCTGTTGCATCTGCTACTGTAATTGCTGAAATAGTGCTTTCAACAGGAAAATTAACTGCGTAAAAGTCTTTGCTAGTTTGAGCTGCTGTTGTAAATATTACTGTTCCACCATTTTTACCTAATTGCTCTGTTAAGAGTTGTTGTACATTTTCTATTGCCATTTTATTTTAATTTATTGTCCGTAATATATTGTATTAGTGGAAGCTGGAGGAGTATATTCTGTATATTGTACTTCTTCACTTCCTGATTTTTCTGATAAGTATAGTTTTCCTATTGCTACAAGTCCTTGCACTACTCCATGAGTAGGTCCTACTGGTAATACATCTGTTTCTGTTACAGGAGCGTTCCCTGCACTTATAGCAACTGCACCTGTCCAACTTACTTCATAAAGTTCATATTTGAAATAACCTGCTGGTATCAAGTTTACAGAAGTATAAACATCAGGAGTTGCACTATAATCAAACTCTAATTTTGTATATCTATCATTAATAGTTTCCAAAGCTGCATATACATAAAATACTTTTTTATTTAAGTCGTTTGTAAATTTGACTAAATGTCTTATCATAGAAGAATCAACACTTGTGTCAATTCTACTTGCTTCTGTTTCTATATAAGCTTCAAAATTTGTTTCTCTTATAGCTTGTATCATACTATATAATAGAAATTTTACTTTTTTATTTGCTTTAAATGAAAAAGACCCACGAAAGTGAGTCTTAATCAAAGAATATATAGAAAAACTACTAATTAGTTTATGAAGAAACTACCCCTCCTAAAGTAAATGCAGCGTTATCAAATACATTTGTAGTATAATCTGGAACCATTTGGAAAGGCTGACTTTCTAATCCGTCAAACGTCAGAGTATAACCTCCCCTGTCCCCAAATGCTGCGCCACTATCCATAGTACCTGCATTTAGTTCCATTCCATTAACACTACCTAAACACGTTATAACATCATGTCCATTTGATAATGTTGCGTTTAATTGTGCAAATATTATTACTTTAGTTTGTCCTAAAAGTTTTATTTGATTTTGGTCTTCCTTCGTTAATCGGTTAAGTATAATAGTAACCGAAGGAGTGTAAAAAATAGTTCCGTTTTCTCGGCTTCCTGCAATAGTGTCTGTAAGACTAGCAACACCTAAAGGCATTGTATATCTGTATAACATATTACTTCCCATCTCTAAATCGGTAATTTCACCGTTTGCTGTAGGTATTGATGTCACCTGGTCGTAAACCGCAAAATATATAAATTTTATACCTCCTGCTATTCTATTACAATCGAGTCCTCTACCTTTTGTTAATGCTGTACATGCCATAATTTTATTTTTTTAAAGGTTAAAAGATGGGGGCTATTACACCCCCTTCTTTGTATTATTACGATTGTCTTACAATGTCAGCTCCAATTCCTTGCTTAACTCCACCGCTGTATCTAGCGACCAATCTCATGTTATCACTTCCGTCAAGCATTGACATATCCATTAATTGGATTCTTGTAGCATCCGAAAGTAGGTCGGTTCCGTAAAATAAGTTTGATTTTTCGGCTGCAACCATTTGATTATCGACCATCCCAGGACATACGGCAATTTTGTAGCCTTCAAATACAGGCTCATAGTCACCATTCATATTATAAGCGTTTACATATCCTAATGTAGATACTGCTGATATATAAAAAGCGTAAGTTTTAGGATTCATATAAATATGTAAATCTTCTTTTCTCAAAATAGGAGAAATATTAGCAGCCATATCAGCTGTTAAAGTTTGTAAGTTAGCTATAATGTTTGCTGCTGCATAAGCACCAGAAGCAGAAGACTGAATTACAGTTGCATCTTGACCTGGTAATAAGTACCCTGCTGCTGAAACAAATCCTTCAAATTCTCCTGTTGTTGCTTCAGTACCACCCCATATAGAGTTTTCAGTTGCGTTTGCAATGATTTCACCCATATAAGATATTACATAGTCATCAAAAGATGCTGGTGGTGGAGCACCTGCTCCTGCTCTCATTTGTAACGCCTCCCACGAATCCAAAAGCGTTTTTTTACACAAATCCAAATTGATTTGTAGATTTTTTGGAGTAAGAACTGCTTCGGTTAATGCAAGAGTTCCTGCGTCAGTAAAGTCGCAAGTTGCATCCTTCACGACTGCTGAACCCGCCATTTTCTGGATATTGCTTTTAAATTTTACGTTTTCGATTATTGTTAAATAATCTAACGACTTCGCTTCTTTTAAAGCTGCGGAAATATAAAATCCGGCTGCCTTCCCCGCGAAATTACTTGTTGTAGTAAATGCCATTTTGTTTTATTTTTTAAAGTTTATAATTAATTATTTATTTAAGTTATATAAGAATTTTTCTTGTCTTGATAACCTATTGTAATCTTTTTTACTTAATACAGGTCTTTCTGCACTAAATTTATTTACGTTAATTGGTGTATCAGCAGGACTTGCTGCTAATTCAGTTTTTAACTTTTTGTTTTCAGCTTTTAAGTTTTCTAATTCTTCTTCTGCTGAAAATTCAACTACTTCAGTAGTTTTAATTGTTTTTGGATTAGTTGATGGTTCTGTTGATTCTTCTGCCATTTCTTCAACTTCATCATCACCACCTTCTTTATCTCTTTTAAGGTCAGCAACTGCATCTTCTAAGTTTTGGATTCTTTTTTCCATACCTTCCCAATCTGCAACATCTGCATATTCATCTTCATCTTCTTTAGCCATTTCTTCTTTATCCATTTCTTCTTCAGTATCTTCTTCCTCCGTTTCGGATTCCATAACTTCAGAAACTATCCCTTCCTCTTCCACACGAAAGCTAACTCCTGTGTCAGTTTTATAAGTGCCAACCGGCAATAGTATAGTCGTTCCATCTTCCGTTAATACAGAGATGTCAACTCCTGCTTCTAATTCTTCGGCAGTAGATACAAAAATTGTACCATCTTCGCTTTTTGCCTGCCAAGCTAATTTAATTTCTTCTTCAGCTTTATTCAAGCCAAGTGCTACTAATATTTGTTCTTTAATATCCATTTTAAGTTTTTTTATAGTGAGTACGTGTTATATAATAGAATTTATTTATTCTTATTTGATTTTTGACTTTCTTGTATTATTTCATTAAGAGCTTTTAATATTTCTTCATTTGTTGGTTTTGTTTGCTCCATAGCATCAAATTTATCAGCGAAATAACCCTCTATACTTAAGCCGCGGAGTTCCCCATCTTTTATTTTTGACCACAAATCATCATTAGTTATTTTCATTTTCACAAACCAAGTTCCATTTGGTAAGTCGTAACCATATAATTTAGATTTGTCGCTATCACCTTCTTTTATCCAACTCTCAACAGTCAATACACCACTTACTCTATCTTGGTGTTCGTATGTTGCTTTATGGTGATTATTATGTTTTAAATAAAGTTCTGACGCTTTACGCACCGTTTCAGGACTAAAATAGACATAGTACTCTGAATCGGTATTCGGATTATAACGAAAGATTTGCTTATTAGGAATAAGTGCCGGACTAACCAACATTCTTTTTTCTTCATCAACCTTAGCAAATGTCAAATTGTTTTTCTTTTTTCCAAAGAAAACAAAGTCTTGTTCGATAGCTGGTGCTGATACTAAACTGATTGCATCAATAGCTAGTTCTTCACTACTATCATCAATTATTAATTCTACAATTTTAGTTTCTTTCATATTAAAAGGATTGGCTTGGTCTTTCAGGTAATGTTGCTTTATCAAATGCTTTTTTTATAGTAGAATCAAATTGTTTTCCTTGAGCAGCTAATTTTTTAAAGTTAGATAATCCCGGAACATCTACACCCATATCTTTTGCAACAGTTGTTAATTCACTTGAAATTCTATTCAATTCTGCTACTGCATCTTTTAATTTTTGACCTGTTGTAAATAAATCTTTTTTTTCATCTCGTAATGTATTCAGCCTTGCATCATAATTTCTTAGTTCTTTCGTAATATCAGCTCTCATTCCTAGTATTACTTTTACTATTTTATCTCCACTTGATTGAACATTATACATAAATCCCATTGTATCTTGTGCTTCGGCTATTAATTTTTTTACTTGTTCAGAAGCTTTTTCTCCATCTTGTAAAATTCCTAATTCAACTTTTTCAGCTTTACTCAAATTATATTCTTTTAATTCTTTGGCATATTCTTCATACGTCTTTTTTCCTATTGGACTTGGTATATTTTTCATTTTACTATATTTTTTAGGATTAGCTTTTTCACAGGCTTCTTTAGTGGCATACTTACATTCTCCAGTATTACCCCATTTTACTTTTCCGTCTTTACATTTTTTACAAGGCATATTATATAATAGATTTTAAGTTATTTTATTTGATTTTTAAATTGTAGCCCTACGTCTTATTTGAGCAAGACCGTTTTGGCTGTTGGTAATATCGTCAGAAACAACATACGCTTGAATAGGTTGGTCAGGTCTTCCACCTGTTAATTCAAATGCTCCTGACATTAGTTGTGGTGTTGGTGGAGCTGCTTCTGGTGATGGTGCTGAACCGCCACCTATTGAAGAACCAGGCACATTTGTTTCGTATATTTTACGAACATTAGCAAGACCTTGAACAATAATTGCTGCACCTGTTAAAAATCCAGCTGGACCTCCTACTGCAAAAGCTTTATTTGCTCCAACGTAAGTATCTATTATAGCACTTGCAGCAGCTAACGCTTTATTTTCGCCAGCAAGACTACTTAATGCACCTGCTAATTGACCATACGCTGCTACTTGGTCTAGAACTGCGTCATTTGTTATTTGTGTTCGTTTTCTTGAATATTCTTTTTCTAATGCAACTGTATCTTCACCAGCTAATTTTGCAAGTCTTATTTTTTCATCATATTCATTTTTTAACGCTGCTAATTCTAAGTCAATACCTGATAAGGTTGCTTCTGTTACTTCTTTTCTAGCTTGTAATTCTTCTAGCTTTAATGCTTCAGCATTTGTTTTTTGTTCTGATAATTGACCAGTAATTGTTGCTTGTATCTCGCTTTGTTTATTTAACGCTTCTTGGTAAGCAACTTGAAATTCAACATTAGTTTTATTGGTTGATAACTGTAATTTTGCTGCTTTAACTTCTAATGCAGCTAATTTAAGTTGTTGTTTTTGTGATTCTTCTAATATTGTTTTTAATCTGTTATTAGCTTCAATCCTTTCTTTAAATGTTTTAGATACATTATCTCTTATTTGTCTTTCTAATTCAGCTTCCCTTTCTTTTTCTGCTATCACTCCAGCAATTTGTGCCATAGCTAATTCAGCACTTTTTTTACTTTGTACTAAAGCTTTAGATTGTTCGTGTATTGCTTCAACATTTATCTGTTTAATACCTTTAGCAGTTTGCTTATAAATATCACCTATTTCAGAAACTGCATCAGAAAAGTTGTTAAATATATCGACACCAGCCTGAATAGCGTCTTTACCTGTTTGCAATATATCTTGACCTGTTTGTTTTAAGTCAGCTTGTAATGCTGCTATTTTTTCAGTATCTCTACCACCTAAAAAGCTGTCTTCCCAAGCTAACATAGCTGCTTGTACTGCTCCTTTTATAGATAAAAAAGATAATTTTAAAGGGGTTAGAACAATAGTAATCATTGAATCTAATATCTTAGCCATTCCATTAAATCGTTCAGAACTTGCAGTTACCCATACAACAACATCTGTAAGCACATTAACCACTTCATTCATAACGGTACTAATAGTAGTCATAATACCACTAACTATATCCATTACTTTCTGATTAGATTCCATAGCTACTTTTAATGCAGCAAATCCAGCTACAATAAGACCTATCCCTGCTGCTTTCATAGCTGTTCCTAAGCCTTTAACTGCTGTACCCATCTTTTTAAAGCCACCAGAAGCGGCTTCAGCTCCTTTATCAACATCTTCTAAGTTGTCTGCTAGTTTTTCTGTATCTTTTAAGACTGGTTTAACATCTCCTTTAATTTCTAGTTCTAATGTTTCTTTTGTTGCCATTTTAAAAAGTTATTGAGGTTGACACTAATTCGTGTATATATACTGTTGCACTCCAGATATTTGTTACGTTTGACCTATCTGATACTGCTATTGTTATGGACTTAACATCCGTTGTAGAACTATCTACCATAGCCTTAGTTCCATTTACTCCAATCTTACCAATGTTTCTAGTAAAGCCTACAATAAATGCCATAGAGTAAGCGTTATCAATTTGTACAACGCCCTTAATGTTTGCATAAGAGTAGTTTCCTGCTGTACCTGAAGAACCACCGACTTCTAGCCTTGTAATGTACATTTCAAAGCCTAAAATAGAATTGTTTTTTACTCCTATAAAAGTAGAACCATCACCATTTACTGTTAAGTTTGTTGTTGAATTATCAGTTGTAACGCCTGACAAAGCTACTATTGACATTTTTCTATTAGCAAAAGCTGCTGTATCACTATAAGGAATACTATTTAAACCACCACCTATAACAAGTTCTCCATTGCTTTCTGCTACACCACCTATGCCTAATACTGTTGCATTATCTATTCCACTTTCTATTTTGTTATTTGCTCCATTTATAAAGCAATTGGTGTTATAGCCTTTAGTAGTGTTTTTTATTCCATTAACTTGAACATTATTTGAACCAACTTCAAATGTATTTCCTACACCGTTTGTTTTATTGTTAATATTTTGTAGTGTTTTACCTATATTAGCACTATAATTGAAAGCCCTGCAAGAACCAGAATCAATATCATAAGTATATCCGTAAGCTTCACAAGTAGCTTGATTAACCATTAAACTATTATTAGTACCATCAGTAAACAAAACTATTCCATCTGGTCTTATTGCTTCTGGCTTTACTGTATATCCTTTTAAATATTCCATTATCCTATTAATATAAATTCAACTGTTGATAAAGCATTTGGCTTGTACTCAATTTTATTAACTCTAAAAACTCTATTTTTAACAAATACCTTATCTGTAAATTTAAAAGTGTTTATATCACTTGCATTTAAGTTAACTTTTAAAGTCATCATTCTAGTATCTGGGTGGTATAACTCGTTGTAATAAGGTTGCCAATAAATGCTGAATAAATTATTGACAGGACTATAACCTAATTCTGTTGGTATTTGTTGACTACTAAAATAAAAATCATTAGTTCCTACTGTTGTTGGCACATCTGATAAGTGCGAAAATCTTAAATAAGTATCTATATTAGCCTCACTAACTCCGTTTTGTGCTGGCACATAATAAGTAGTAGGATTTGACAAAGATATTTTTCCATTATTATAAAATATTCTAGGACTATTGTCAAAACTTTCTGTTTCACCTTCGTCATTCATAGAGTAAATTTTCGGTACAACTAAACTAGGATATTGTGACATTAATTTTTTACAAACAGTAACGCCAAAAGGTTCTGCTGTTATTTCTTCTTCACCTTCTAAAATATCAAAAGTTGAAGCATCCCAAGTCAAACTTCCATACAATCTGCCAGATGTTGCATTTTTATAAACCATAGCAGCATAATCATCTTCGTCTTCAACAAACTTAAAAATAGTTGTTCTCTTTAAATCTAAAGGTTTTAGCTCCATTTGTGAAACATCAATTTTGCCAGTCCAATCGTGCTGTATGCTTCTTGATGCTAAAGTGTTTCCTAAACCATTATCAATAAATACATCAGAATATGGTTCGATTAAAATATTATTAGGGTTATTGTCTTCAGCCATTGTTACCAAATTGAACATTTTAAATATACCTTTTAAAAAATCAAATTGTTTTAATGACCGCCTACCAGATTTTATAATGCCATCAGTAACAGAGATACTACTCCAAGTTTTAACGGTGGTATTACCATCTGGTACTATCTGACTTGTTCCTCGAAATTTAATCGAACCTGTTGCTCCTTGCTTTGCGTAACAACCAATCGTATCATCAGTATCTAGCATAACACTAAATACAAAACCCCCTGCAACGCTTGCAGAAAGACCTATGTTTCCATTACCTGTTATTGTTTGTTGATTTATTACAGTTGTTGTTCCTGCTGAATCGTCATAATGTCGCCATTCCATATCGAAGCTCCAATTTGCAGTAGCAGCACCTGATACTGTATACATAAATCCGTATTCAATTTCGTAAAGCTGATTATCAGTAGATGCTTGAAAGTCGGTAGTACCACTTGCATTATATCCTAATCCTGAAGGAAAAGAATTAGCATTCCAATACATAATTTGAAAAGAGGTTGTTAGGGCTATCTCATTAGGGTAATCTATTGCACCAACACCTATATTACTTACAACTCCTGAAGGTGAAGCTTCAGAACCCCAATTAAAGTCCATAAAAAGTTTTCCAAATTCAGTAGTATTAAAAAAGTCAGATGTATAATTAAAACCTGAATTAGCAAATATCTTGTCAATTAAATACTTAAGTTTTATGCAAGGTCTAAAAGCTGATTCAAGTTGCGTTAATTCTGGTAATCCTGCTGTTGCGTTAGTACCAGAACCTGTTCCACCTATTAAGAATTTATGGTCCCAATCTATAAATGGATATTTTAAAACATCAGTAACAGAAGCACCAGCAGTTCCTGCAAAAGTTCCTGTTGGTAAAGGATTAGACAAAGCTAATCCATCTGTATCAGCACTACTTATTATATTTGTTCTTGTATAAGCGTGTTCAAGTTCAGAAAAATCTAGATTATCAAAATTTAAGTCTTTTAATCTATCAGCTAATGCTATAACTTCTGAAAACAAATTGACATTGTAACTTATTTCACCTTCTTGGTCTTTTATGTTAATCAATCTTAAATACCCTTCAAATAGTATAAAACCATCTTGTTTTAAAGCTGCTCTAGTTTGTTTGTAAGGATTAAATACTAAACCATCATCAGCTCTTGTAACTTCAAATATATTATCAAATATTTTGTTATTTCTTTTTGTTGCAGGTAAATCAAAGTCTTTTGAATATGACTTAACTTGTTCTGCTGCATTTTTAAAATCATCAACACTTAATGTAAGTGGTATTGCTTCTTCTTCATATAAATCACAAATAACTTCACCACTTTCTAAATTAGTAAATGTTTGAGGTGGACTAGATTGATTAGGTTGTATAGATATGCTTTCTATTATTAGATTACCTGTTGTACCAGAATAGTCAATTAAAAAAGTTGGCGTTGTAGATGGTGATGAAAATATATAATTTATTGTGCTTATAGTTGAACTAGCTGACGAAATTGCGGTTTGTGTGTTTCCGTCAAATATTTTAATTGTTAAAGTTCCAACTGCTGTTGTAGCTATTTTAATAACAAGAATATATGCTTGATTAATTGACATTCCTGACAATTTTTGATACACCCCTGTATGACCTAATGTTCCACTATAAGATAAAACTAAATTGTTAGATGTATTTGTTGGTGCTGTAACAGAACCCCAAGGACTACCAGTTGTTGTAAATCTGTACCATTTGCCTAGTATAGTTGGTGGTGAACTATTAATAGCGTCTTGTGATGGGTTTCCTGCTGTTGTATTATGTAAAGTTGTAGTAGATAGATTAGAAAAATTAATACCATTAACAACGTGTTCGCTATTTGCTTGTGCAGGAGTTAAGGTAGAACCAAAAGAACCCTTAAAAGATTGTGGATATAAAATTAATTGTGTATTCATTATACAGATTGAGTTCTTTTAGTTTTACTCTTTTCTATTTCTATTGTATATTGCATTAGCTTATCATTTGCAATAGTTTTTCTTATATAGCTAGATGTTGTTACTCTTACTGGTTCAACATACTTATTTGTTATGGTATTAAATGGTGAACTTTCTGTACCGTCATATCCATTTAGTAAATATACTTCTGTACTGTTAATTAATTCTTCCATCCATACTGCTTCTGCTTCATTTAAATAACTTGTATTCATTGTTACTCTTTCTGTTGCATTTACTCTAAAATTCTTTTTACCACCTTTATAACCAGCCATTTTAAAAGTTGATTCATTCCAAGTACCACCTAATTGAGTATAAGTTTCTCTATTTGTTTGTGTAGACCTTACAGATTTTTTGTTAAATGTGTAGTAATCCCACGCACCCCATTGGTTAAGCCAACAAAGTCTTATACCTTCATATCCTCTTTCATTATCACAAATAATATCAATTAAATAAGTTTCACTTGATACAGTAGCAACATTAGCAAGAGTAATAATTTGTATTTGTGATACATCAGCTTTATGAGTAGCAAAGTCAGACCACCAGTTATTAAGGTTAGCAGGAAAACAACCTAAATATAAAAGTCTAGTTGCTGAGGTCGTTATACCATTTGCTATAAATCCACCATTGTCTTTATCTGTTAAAATAGTTGTTGCTGCAAGACTTGCACCAGTTGAACTTAAAAGAGTAATAATAGCACCTGCTAATGTATGTTCTTTTGCTGTACTTAACCAAGCGTTTAGGAAAGGTAATGTACCATAGTCACTTATTCTTGCATATTGTGTTTTAGGTGCGTTTGATAAAGCACTTGTAATACTTGCTCCAGCAGTTGAGTTAGGTGTGAAGCTAGTCATATTATAACCATAGTTATTATTGTCTAGTGTAAGTACATCATCATATTGTATAACACCATTTATAACAGTAAACAAAGCTGAAGTAGTTGCATTTGTTGACCTTGTAACGCTACCTGTTGCTGTTTCTGAAGATTCAGTATGAAAATGTATTCTAAAAAACCTTACAGATTCAGCACTACAAGACCATTTATCTACAATATGTAACGGAAACCTGAATTGGTCAGACCCTCTATTTGAATAATCTTTATCTTTATAACTTGGTTTACTAAAAGTAAGCGAACTAGTTTCAGGTTCATTGTCAGGATTAACTTCATTTTCTAACACTGGTCTAAAGTCAAATATACCTGCACCTGTATTGTTCGGTGTAGTTTTAAAAGTTCCTATTGTAGTTAGTCCAGTAGCAAAAGTTCCTGATTCTACTATTGCAACATATTTAACTTTGTATTGTGTACCAACAATAAAACCATCTTTGACTGTAAAGATAAGTTGTTGTCCTACTGGTAATTCGTTGTATAATGGTTGTTGTTCTATTATAAGTGCCATTTATTTCATTGTTTTAAATTTAACTAAACTTTTAGTTATATCGTCAGTTAAAGAAGATAATAATTCTTCTGGTAATCTTTTTAATCCTAATTCTAAAGGTCTTTGGAAAAAACTTATTCCTTGTATTCCTTGACTTTTTATTTTAGCACTAATAAAATAGGCTAATCCTGATATGTATTGACCTGTATTTTTAGACCTACCTCTACCTGTTCCTTGTGGTTTGATACCTCGTTTTTTTATCCATTTTGAAATAATATCAATAGGAGGTCCTTTCCTTTTATATTTATAATCAGTTTTGACTGTTTTACCTTCATAATCTTTATAACTCCTATCTTTTTTGTTACCTGAAACTCCTTTGTCTACAAAAGTACCATAATCTGCCATATAGAATTGAACAGTAAATCCTTCAGGTGTTTTTAAAACATCAAACCTAATAGAATTATAAAGATTATTATCTACATTTTTTCTAGCCTTAGTCAAATTAGTTCTTGATTGCTGAACTATATATTTGCCAAAACTATTTAGATATCTTTCTAAATTCTTAGTTTTCATTATACAAGTCCTGCAAATATTTCTACTTGAACATCAGTTGATGCTGAAGGTTTTACTTGAACACTTGTTATATCTTCTAAAGTACCAAAAGCAGGGCTAGTATCTGTTTCTCCAATAGCCCCATTTTCTGCTTGAAATAAAATGTGTGAACCTCCTGCTCTAACTGTTACTTGATAATTAGTGTTAGTTGTAACCAAAGCTAATTTCATATCTTGGTCTGTGCTCAAATTAGTTACTCTTAAATATTTAAGGTTTTCCACGTCTAATGCTCCTGCTGAAGAATGTGGAGTTGAAGCAAGTGTTGCTATTGTAGTAGTATTAGAATGCGCACAAGTTAGTATTCTTTCAAACACATCAACCACGCCAGTAGTTGTTAAAGTATTTGTAGTACCTCTTGTAGCTCCATTTAATGTAACTGCTTCGGTGATTGTTGTTGTTAAATCTGCCATAATTTTATTTTTTGTCTATTTTTTTTAATTTATTAATTGCCCATTCTATTCCAGATGTACCACCCCAAGCATCCCACATTATTCCTCCACAACCTTCTGAATATGGAACATCTTTATGTTGTTGATGTCTTTTAAAAGAAGCCATTCTAGCTATTGTATCTCTACTTATTGGTCTTCTATTTGCTAATTGTGAACTACGAATCCAGCCCACGTTTGTACCACAATCTGAACCATTTTCTTCTTTCCATTTTCTAGCTCTTTTTGCGTTATTAGTTGCGCTTTGTGGATAATCATTGTAAGTTTTCATTTTTACGCTTATTCTTTCTAGCTCATCTAATAAATCTTCGTAATTCATAATTCTAATGTTATTTTAAAAAACCCTATTTTTATTTTATATTTTCCTATCTTAAATGTCATTACTTTCCTATTGCTGTATTGTCAACAGGTATAATACAAGTTTGAAAATCATTTTGAACTACTATGCCTATTGTAAATACCCAACCTGTTACCATATTGTCAAATCGTTCTGTAAAAGGCTCTATTGTAAATTCTCCTTCTGTAAAATATACAGGTTCATCAATATCTAAAGTTCCTTCTGCTTGCCATTTACTATGTCGCATCATACTTATAATATCAACGCATATTTGTAAGCAGCTTGACAATACTTCTTGTTCGTTACTTAAATTATCTGCTGACTGTATGTTATCTTCTGTCCAATCTTTTTTCTGACTTACTAAGTCCATCACAAATAACTGAAAGTTATATGTTAATGTAGATTGACCTGTTGTTACATTTACTGGATTAATATGAAACAAGGGAAACAATGTATTTATAGATAAATCAATATCAAATATATCACCAGTTGTTGTTGTTGATATTTGCTTGTGTTCTTCACCTAACTGCTTTAAGGTGTCTATTGCGTTATTGTATGTTTTATTGTTTATCATTTAAATTTACTTTATTATTTTCGTTTAAATCAGTTTCATAAGTTAACCAAGTCAAACATTCTAACAGGTTTATTTTTGTTATACTATCTAATTTACTGATATCTTGATTGCATAAACGGTGCATTACACCGAACCAACCCCATTTTTCAGCAAATCCTGAATCTGGTACTCTTTCATCATCTTGTCTGCTCGTTCCTTGAAACACAACGGCAAAATCTCTAATAATGTCTTTCCTAAAAGCCAAAAAAAAACCAGCGCATTTTGCACTTGCTCTGCTGGCATCTTTTTCATTATCTCTGCCCTGACATTTATATTGCCATTATAGGCTTCAATAGTATATGCTTTATCTTTTTTTTCTACAATAGGTCTAAACAGTATTGCCATACATTCTGGCATATTTTTTTCTAATCCATCTTTTATAAATGTTTCTAAATCAGCGTATTCACCAAGAGTTAAAGAGTTAAAATCTGGATGCATTCCATATTCAACACCTTCTATTTTAAATCTTTTTAAAAGTTTGTTGCCCTGTTGACTTTGTAAGTCTGATACTTTACCCATTAAAACAGATACATCTCTTAGTGGTAATTCTTTTATTAGCTTTTTAGGAATATCTGACAAAAGAGCTATTGTTCCTTCTGCTTCTTTTGTTTTTGTTTTCGTTCTTAAGTCAATTAATTTAATCCAAGTTGCAAGTGTTACATCCGACCATGAATCTATAAACTTATAAATTTTAGTCTTATTTTCTTTTTTTATCTTAACTCTCATAATATATAATAGAAATTTTGTTTTTTTAGTTTAAAGTTCGTATAATTGTACCCATTCTTTTTTGTGTTAGTAATTGGGGGAGTTCGATTATGTCGGCTCCCTCTTTTTTATTGAACAAAATATTTTCCTGCATTAGGGTTGTCTAAATGATAAGAAACATTATATCTTACACCATCAATTGCATGGTTATATGCATCCACATATAATTTCGAACCTTTATCCGCATAAATGTAATTATTTAATTCTTTAGCGATATTAGTTGATTCAGGTGATATTATCAAATGATAGTCTTGCATTCTCGTTATACCACTTTCGATAGTTCCTTTTTTAACTGGTTTGATGTTAACTCCTAAATGCTTTAAATCTGCTATTAGTCTTGGTTCAGCACTATCTGCGATTATTAGCATATTTTGAACTTTATCTAATATGATTTGTGCTAATTCTTGCGATTTTAATCCATTTTTATATATATGCTCATGCAAATATATTTTTTTATGCTTTTTATCAATAGCAACTTCTGTAAGTGAATCAGGGTCTACGCTAAAACCAAAGTCCATACCGCAAGATGTTTGCAAATTATCAGGATTAAATTCTCCTATACTCCAATTATCAAAAACGACACCCTCTGCCTTATCCAACCAACCACCCATTATTTTGTGAGTATATTTTTTTATATTGGTGTGTTTTATAGACTTTATACGTTCTAAAAAACTTGCTGATAAATTTTCTATATTATCTAAATATGTGCTATGTATATAACAAACATCATCTTTAGTACCATTATAACCTGCCTCAATGCCTTTACTTTGAAAAAACCTATTATATATCCAATGTTCTTTTGTTGCTGGATTGAGTATCAATATAATTCTATTTTGTATATCTTTCTCTCTAATACTAAGGTCAATAGTATCAAATATATTTTCATCAACAAGTTCTTCAGCTTCATCTAATACCCAACAACTAATACCTTGCAAAGATTTTAAACTTGCTGTCTGATTCCCTGCTGATGTTCTAATACCTCTGAATAGTATATCTGAATTATTGCCTATATTTAATACTTCTGCTTTATTTATACTGAAAGCATTTTCAAAACCTAATAATCCTATTTTTTCTAAAAATTCAGGTATAATAGACAAATGAGCTGATACCATTGTAAATCTTGTAAATAATATTCTAATGCCTTTTGTCATAGTTAAAAGCGTTAAAAACACAGTAACTGCAAAAGACTTTCCTGAACCCCTTCCACCTGTTATAATAAAGTATCTGGCATCAGAGTTAAAAAGTGCTTGATATTTTTTATTCAGTATCAGTGTCTACAAATTTAATAATTGGCATATTGATTGCTTTATCTCCTGATGTAATATCGAGCCTATTTGTTTCATTCATACCTAAAATATTTTTTGCTCCATGTATGACAACTGAAGGTACTTTGTCTTTTATGCATTCATAAAATTTTGATTTGACAAAGTCTTTAGCAATTAATTCAACGTCTTTAACTTTTTGTGCAAATTCTTCGTCTTCTTTTAACCATTTGTAATAGTTTGTCCTTGACAGTCCTGTTGACTTTAATGCTGTTGTTACTACTCCTAGACTTGCTTCTAGTGCTTTTAGCATTCTCTCCTTTGCTATATGTGTTCTATTTTGTTCCATTTTTTATATATCTAAATGCTGCTGTTATTCTATTTTTAGTGCTGGTCTTATTAAAACCAACCATTTTTTGTTTACCTGTATTCCTTCCAAAAAAGTAACATTTCCAATCTTTATGCCTTTTAAGTGAAAAAATTAAACTTGGTGCTGATGTTGTTATTCCCATTACAAATTTGTCATCAGTATATTTTTTTGCTATAAAATCTAACAATCTTCCTCCTATTCCTATTCCTTGATAGTCTGGTAATATTACTAATCTATGCACTTTTTTCAAATTAGGTTTTTTGTTAGGCAAATGTAGTATACTTATAAATCCTGCTATTTGTTCATTTACATATGCTACATAAGTATGAGCAGCATTATTATGACTATGGCTCAAATAGTGGTGTTTAGCAAATATTCTCCATATTGACTTATCTCTTGTTTTGAATATTTCAAATTTGACTTTTGGTCTATTTTTTTTTTGCCCTTCAAGTTTTTGAAAGGTCATACTATCTGTATTGAAAACCCAGTCAGGTAACAACCAGTCTTGAACATCATGATGGCAAGTTACCGCTATAAATTGTTTGTCTGACTTTCTTATTGCTTTTTGCATAGCATATGAACCTATCTTAGCTACATTTCTATCTACTACTGAAGTAAACTCATCAAATACAACTAATGGTTCTTCTTTTAATAATGCATTTGCTAAATCTACTCTCATTTTTTGTCCATTAGATAATACAGAATATGGTTTTAACCAGCTTGGTGGTGAGCTAAATCCAACACTATTAAATATTTTAGTTATATCATCTACTGATGCTGTTTCAGGCATATCATCTAAAATTGTTTCTGCTTTGTATTCAAAGTTTGTTATATAAGCATTTTCAAACAATTCTTTTGCTATTGTTGTTTTTCCTGTTCCACTATTACCAACTATCAAACCAATTTGCCAATTGTCCTGTATATCTATATTACCTTTAAAATGCTCTTGTATATGTTCTGTTTGCAAATCAAACTTTCCCATTACTGATGCAACTCTAAACGTTTTACTCGGTTTGCTTTCCCTTAAAATGTCAAAATTCGGCATTTGTATCCTTTTTTAGTTAATTCTTCAAAAACTTGTTGTTGTTCTCTTTCTGAATTTAATTCAATTTCAACTCTATATTCTTCGCTTATATTGTCTGATATATCATTTACATCATTATTTTTCTCATCATCTTCGTTTTGCCAAACATCTAAACCCCAGTCTGCAAGTTGTACGCTATCCCATTCATTAGCTAATATATCCCATTCCCATTCTCCAAAACCTACATTATCTTTAACTATGAATTCTTTTTTTTGTTCTTCAGTTAATCCTTCAGCCACTTCAATCCAAACTTCTTTTAGTCCAGCTTCTCTACTTGCTTTTAATCTCATATTCCCACCAAGCACAACCATATTTTCATCTACAACTATTGGTCTTAGTTTTAACATTTCAGGAAATTCTTTGATAGACTTCACTAATTTCTTAAATTTATCATCCTTTATCAGCCTTGGGTTATCTTTATTAGATTTTATCGCATTTAGCTTAACTTGTTGTTTCATAATATATAATAGAATTAATTGTTATTTATTTAAACTAATAGCCAAGCAACGTTTTGCAACACTATTATCCAATCTTCTTTGTAGTTCTTTACTAATTATCCTTCTTACTCTATCGTGGCTAACTTTAAACTTATCTTGCATTTCTTTTATACTGTTAGATTGAGGATTATTAAAATAATATTCTAAAATGTCTTCAGTTAATTTTTTTAAATTTTTTATTTTTCTTGTTGTTTTTTTCATTATTTAAAACTTTCGTTAATACCTCTATCTCCTAATAATTTTTCTTTTGCACCATCCCAAAGTTTATCACCTCTTTTCTTTTTACTTAATGACACTTCAGTTCTTTTTAGACTTGGCATTCCTTCTTCTGGTTTGCTTGTCATATAATCTCCGCATTCGCACAAAGCTTCTTTAGTTTGCCATTTGTTATTTATATATATTATTGTTTGTTTATCTAAAAACATAGACTTTCCGCAATGACAAAAGTATTTGGTCATGACCTTATGCCTGTTGGTGCTAATGCTCCTGTTAATGTTTCGCTTTGTAATACTTCTAATTCAAAATGCAAATGATTAATTGCTTTCCTTATATCTTGAACACCATTATCATTGTGCTTACGTTTTGAACGTATTAAATAAGTAACTGCCGTACCAACATTATAAGATAAATCAAAATTTGTTACAACGTCTTTTGCCATATATCCATTTTTGCCTTTGTAGTATTCAGGTATTTCGTTTTCCATTTTTAAAGTTTTTTAGATTTTTGTTTAAATTTCTTCTTTCAATTATTGTTTCTATTTTTGCCAATATATATAAATAAATAGCTACAATAAACAAAGATGCTAATAATATTTTTATTGTCATAAGTCTGTATATTTTTGATAAAGCTTTCTTATACCATCAAAACAAGTTGATATACAAGAACCACAATTAGTATGAGTGTTGTAATTAGTCATATATATAGTATTATATATTTCTATCATTTTAGTTTTTGCTGCTTGATTCTTTGCTCTACCTGTTTTTAAATCATCCCAAAGATTAATTATTTCGTCAATTATGTCTTGAGGTAAGTCTTCAGGTGTTTCAATTTCTGTTGTCTTATTCCAGTAGCCTTGTGGACAATCCAGTGGTGCGATTCTGGCTTTGATTTTCATAAAACATTTACAGACCTTGCAACTTCCTGTTGGCTTGAAATAGTATATGCATTTTTTACATATTGCTATTCTGTCTTCATACACATTAGCAGGAACAAAAAATTTATTCATTTAACTTTTCTTTTAGTAATTCTCTCACCTTGTCAATAGTTGTAAATAGACTATTTCTACTTATACCTGTTTTTTTAGCAAGGGAATCAAGGGTATTGCCTTCATAATAATATAATTCAAAAACCTTCTTGTCATACCAAGTACAATGTTCTCCTAATGTTGCATCTATTCTATCTAACTTTTCAAATTGTACATTTGCAATAGTTTCTTCAGATATATTATATAAATTTTTGGGATTGCTTTCTTCTCCATTTTTTATTATTGGATAAGTTATTATGTGTGTTTGATGGTCTATATTTTCATAATATTTTTTATATTTATAATAAAATGGACTTCTTATACTTGTTAATGCCCTTTTAAGAACAACTGCACCATATCTAATTATACCATCCGTTCCATCATTATCATATATTTTTTTTAAAGTTTCTGGATTCATTTGTAAAAAATATAAGAAAAGTTCTTGAACTGCATCATCAATTTCTTCTTTATTATGTGTAATGCCATAACACATTTTTGTAAATTTATTATGGAGTTTTGATATTTCAGAATATATTTCAGTCATTTATTTCATTTAGTGTTTCTATTTTACTAACTGTTTCTTGTACTAACTCATTAAGCACAACTTTATATCCACGTATTACTGCTCTATTTCTATTTGTTTCTAATCCTGCAAAAAATCCATTTGTAGCTACTGATACATTTACAGGTATTATCATTAACCAGTCGTAGTAATTATTTTCAGATGCACCATTACCATATCCATTATGATATTCGTAAATGATTTCTAAAACGTCTAAATATAAATTGTATTTTGTTTTTGAGCTTGAGTCTTTTGCAAACTGCTTACAGATTAACAAATATGATTCAATTATAGCTTTGTGTTCTTCACTTGCATAAATCAATTTTGTCATAGGTCAAATTTATAAAAAATTTCACTCTATTCCTTTTTCTGTTTTTAAGTTATTAACAGATTTTTTGTAATAACTTATTTTTTCTTCATAATCAGCTCTTGACCATTTAACTGTTTGTCTCGCTTTAAATTGTAATTCTTCTGCTGTTCCATCTCCATATTTTGAATCTATAAATGTTCCAAATTTGTATTGTTCGCCTTGACCAAAAAGATTATCAGCTGCTGATTGTGGTTGTACATTAATTTCACAGAATCGTGTTGCCAGATGTTTTCTGGATATAAAATGGCCTGCATGGATTTTTTTATAATGATATATTCTACCTGAAGTACAACATTGTACCATTCCTTCAGAATTGGCTTCTCTTAATCTAATAAATAAAGAAAACCATTTATCTAATTCTTTTTTTAATTTGCTTATTGGTTTTGCCATAACATTTCTTGGATAAATTGCTCTGGAGGGTCTACATATGTATATTTAGCTATAGTTGTATTTCTACCAAATCTTGTTTTTTTTGTTAGAGGTATACTATCTATATCATAACCTTCTTTTCTATGATTAAAAATAATGGCTGATAATCTTGTTGCTCCATATTCTTTTATTGCTTCATAACTTGTTATACTTCCATATTTTTTTAAATGCCATAATATTGCATCTGCTTGACTTTTTACTTCTTCTGTTTTGATAGTTATTCTTTTCATTGTATTAGTTTTAATGGTGGTTGATAATATGGTACATTTTTTTGTCCTAAAGTTTCTACTTGATAAGTAGCATCATCAATTACTTTTTTATGGGCATATGTCCAACGATAAAAAGTTCTTATATTTAAGAATGGTTCTTCTTTGCCAAATCGTATTCCTAATCTAAAAGCATCTTTTACTTGATTAAATGACATTTTTCCAAATCTTTTTTCTTGCATTAAATCTCCAGCAAAAATTTTTGCTAAGCTGGCTAATGTTTTAGAATCAGTTTTGTGTCCTATTTCAACTGACGTTGTTGCTATTAAATCTAATACTTTTTCTGTTAGTTCTTTTAAATTTTCTTGTTTTAGTGTTTTCATTCGTAAAATTCTATTCCATTACCTCCTATCCATTTATGTTCTGTGTCATCTACCTGTTTTTGGGTTATACATCCTGACAAAAAAAATATTAATATTATTATAATTATTTTCATTAATCAAATTTTGCTATATATCCTGTTCTTGCTAATATATCCAAATTTACAATTTTTACTTTAGATATATAATAAGCATTTTTTCTATCCATTTTATTTATTAACATAGAATATTTGACAACATCTAAATTAGGAAAATCTTCACAATCATAAGCTCTAGCAAAAACACATTGAGTTAAAATTTTATTAAATGTTTTTTTAAATCTAAAATTTGTTCTTTCATATTCAAATTCTATATTACAATAAACAATTTCTCCTTTTTCTACGCTATCTATATTCATAATAATTTTTTTGCTTCTTGCCAAGCACTTATTTGAGAATCTAATTTTGACATTTTTGTTGACCAATTTTGACTTTTTCTTTCCCAAGTTCTAACCGCTGCTTTCCAATCTTTCATTTTATTTTTGCCTATCATCCAATCTTTACTTTCATAAAAATCTAAAAAAGCTTCAGCATCTATAGTATTATTACGTTCTAAACAATAAACCTCAATCTCTATTTTTGTTGGCTTTTTAAAATATTTATTATTAGTTTTTATTGTTTTATTCTTATTAATAGTTATTGAATTTTTATTGGACAAGTTATTTAAAATTTGTAGAACTTGTTCCTCATTAATTTTGAAATATTGCTTAGCAGGTATACCTTTTCTTTTAACTTCTATTAAATTATTTTCTTTAAGTATTTTAATACACTTTCTTTGATGATAAGAATTAAGTGTTGTATCAGCTTCTATATTATTTTCTGTATTAAAAAACCATTCATCAGTTGAGCCATTATTAATAAAATATTGTCTTTTACTTACCAAATCTGCTAAATAAATAGTTGCTTTTAAACCAAATTGTCTAGCTAAATTTTTATTAACTATTAAAAATGCAGAGCTACTTAGTAATTGAATCATTTAATATCAATTTTATATTTATATTCTTGGAGTGCTAATTTACAATTTTCTAATGTGTCATAAAACTTTCTATATGAAACTTTAATATTTGTTTTTAAATTGTCTGTTTCAACTGTTATAGTAGCTTGATATGGTTTATTAGAAATAACGTTAAAATCTCTTAAATGTAATTGTAAATGTTTTAAATTAATAAATTTTTTCTTTGAACTCATCAAAGATTGATATGCATTATATATCTTATCAAAAGTATTTCTATAATCTGCTGATGTAGAAAAGTATTTATTATGAGCAATTTCATAATGATATATTAATGACCTATCTCTTTTTAAAACTTTTGCTATTGTTTTTTGATGTGTTTCATCTTCAATTCTAGCTATATTGGCTACAATACATCTAGGAATTTGAAATTTTTGTTGTCTGTTTTTATCAGATAAAGAACCTTTACGTAACCCTAACAAACTAGTTGCAAGGTTACATAAATTTTCAAAGTTATATTCTTCTGTCATAATTAAAATGGTAAATCATTATCATCAGAAACATTATCTTTTGGTTTTTCTCCTTCTTTTGCAAACCAATATCCATCTATATTATGATAATATTTACCTTTATATTCTCTTGAATAAACATTGCAAGAAATATTTACATTATCTCCAACTTCTAATTTATTCATTCTTTCTACTTTATCACCAAAAGCACTTACTGCAATAATATTATTAAATTCACTTCCTGTATCTACTATTACTGTTTGCTTTTGCCATTCTTTACCTTTACCACTTATACCTGTTTCTAAATCTAGTTTTTTAATTAGTTTTCCGTTTACTTCCATTTTTATTTATTTATTTAATTATTAAAAAAGTGAAAGGGAATTGATAATATCTCAAAGTATAACCGCTGAGTTAATATTTTGTGTTATATCTAACCCTTTCACTACTGTCTATTTTTTAAATTCTTCTGATTCATCTTCTCCAAATACTCCTAATTCATAAAAGCCTGTTAGTTTTAAAACCGCTCTACTTAAAGCTCTTTTTTCAGCCATTTCTAATACATAATGACTATTGGTATTTCCATCTTTAAAGCTAGAACCTTTTAATGCAGAACCAAAAGTTTCAATAGATAAATCTGACTTTGCTGCTTTAGCTTTTACTGCTGCAAAATTAGATTCTGCTTTTATAACTTCATACCAAATAGATATATTTTCTACGGCTTGGATTTTTTCTATCCCACTACGAGTAATGATTAAATAATGTTGATGCTTAAATACATCATCTTGAGTTAATTCATATTTGATGTACTTTTCTTTTAGTTTTTCTTTGTTCATTTTCTTTTTTTTTATGTTAATAATTGTGTTAAAAATACAAATTTATTTAGAACTTTTGTATAATAAATGAATTATCCCCAAAATACCAATAAAAAGTTACATCCATTATTGCTCTTTCATCAGGATATTCTTCTTTGTCATAGTCTTGCCAAAAATCTTCCATACTATTATATTCTTCATATTCTACACAAAATGCAATAGGGTCAAACTCTATTTCTTCACCTGTATCATCTTCATAACTTTCAAGCATATTAAATAAAGCTTGTAATCCTGCATCAGTAAAATTATGTGGTCTAAATTTAGCAAACCAATTTCTAAATTGATAAAAATCTATTGTAGTTTTCATTTTGTTTGTATGTGTTTAATTAATTGTTCTTTTATATATTGTATTTGGTCTGTATCAATCCAATTTAAAAAATTATAAGCATCAAAACAAACCTGAAAATCTTTACCATATTCATCTGTACCTCTTAAATATAACTCTCCATCACAGCATTGGAAAGTGTTTAGGTTGTTCATAGCTTTGTGTATTAGTTCATTGTTTTCCATTATATAATATTTATTAGTATTGCTTTGTTTTTATTAGCGTTAATATTTCTTTTTAAATAAGTTTCTTTATATTCTTCAAGCTTAAAAGGTGTATCAAAATCATAACATTCATCAACATTTAATCCTGAAACTTTAATATAATCGTCTAATGCTTTATCTATTTCTTCTTGAGTACCATACAATCTGATATGTTCAGATAATTCTTCGCTGTCTGAATAATAGCTTTTAGCATTAAGGTCATAAGCTTGTTTATTTTTATAAACTCCATTAGGATAAAAATAAAAGTCTAGGCATTGTAGTTCCATAATTAAAATTTATTTGAGTAGTCAAGAGAATCGTAATACTTGGTCTTTACGGTTATAAATATATCTCTAACCTCTTGAAAAGTCATTTTTTGTAATTTCATAAACAAACCTTTTTTGCATCTAACATCTTCAGGTAATAATTGTGGTTTATTTAGTTTTACATCTATTAAGCTTTGTATAGCTTCTTGCTTGTTTGTAGCTTCTAACATTTTAAATTCTTTTTCCATTTTTTTGTGTTTTAGTGAAAGTGTGTACACTCCCAGCAATATTATTTGTTATTAATTGGTGGAAATGCTCTCGTTATTAATTATTTTAAATTATATAAAGGTCTATCATAATAATTGGTTATATGTATTTCGACAGGCATGGTTTTTGTTTTAGTAGTATGTCCATCAGCTTTAATTATAGCAGTTCTATACTCTAAAAAAGAAGGTTTTTGAATATTAATTAAAATTCCCTCTAAAACATATGCATCAAAAGTTTGTTTGTCCATTTTATAAGTAGTTATTTGTCTCATCTTTTTTTGTTTGTTTGTTAATATGAGATAAAATTACAAAAATTCTACCAATAAACAACTATATAAACAAAATAATTGACAAAGTTATTAACAAATAAAGTGTTGATTACCTATATGCTAACTAGTAAAATAAAGATTATTATAAAGAAATAAAGAAGATAGGTTTTCCAATTAGGATTGTCTTCCATTATAAAGGCATTAATAAGTTTAGAGGAGTTTTACCATTGTTTAATATGACCGCACAACCAACTGCTGGTCGTTTACCATACTTGGCGTAAGCCATTGCATAGGATTTGTGATTAATGCCGCAGCCGACTTGAGTTCCGTAAACTCTGAAATTTTTTCCAACATAATGTTCAGTATAACATTGTGTATGGAGATGTCCTTGTACGGTATTCATCATATCTGCACGACATTTGGTTCTCGCAGTTCCCCCTTCTCCATGAATATATTGTACTCCATCTTGTTCAAATCGTTCAACAAAATCCCAATTAGGCACTTCTAAGACTTCTTTGTAAGATTTTATCCATTTGCTAGGTATTGATGATGTTTGTGCCTTACGCATTATAATACGGTCATGGTTACCTATTATAACTTTTGTTCCTTTCTTGTGAAAAGCATTATACCAACGTGATATTCTTTTGATTGCTAATTCAAGTTCATCAGCACCACCCATTCCATCGGCTGATGTTTCGTGGTAACTCGAATAATGGTTGTCTATAATATCGCCTATAAAGACCACTTGACTGCATCCATAGTCTTCATACTGTTCTAAACACCAATCAAGATAGCTATCTAAACAAAATGGTTCGTGTAAATCTCCAATAACTAATACATTTCGTGTTTCAGATTCTCGCAACCTTTGTAAAGCAGCTATCTCGTGGGGTTTTAATCTAAAGCGATTATTTTTTAGCAACGTCTGCGATTCCTTGGCCTACAATAAGGACTAAAATTGCGTGGTATAATTCTTTTGCTGTTGATTCATCTACGCCTAACATAGTAACAATAGCAGGAATAACCACAGAACTTATGGCATACCAAAACTTTTTCGACTTAAGCATTTTGCCTAACAGATATTTTTCCAAAAATTTCATATTTATTTATTTTTAATTATTAATTTTATATTCTCTCCTCCCAAATTTATTATTTCTTTCATTAGTAAATCCATAGCTAGTCTAGAGTTACCAACAAAGTCTTGTTTGCGACTTTGACCTACTAGAACACAACCCCTAGAATCTTTAGCGGTATTCCCCCTATGAAATAATACATAATCCCTATTAAGCACATCTTCAATTAATAAGTGTATATAATTTCTAGTAGCTGATTCTCTAGGTAGTCTTATTCTGGTTTTGTATTCTCCTGCTGGTATGCAGCTGATTCTTCTTTGATTATCCCTCCAAGGCAATTCTAATGTATCACAAAATTCTTCTCCATTAACAAAGAGTTTGCCTATTGTTGATTTTTCTGTAAATGTATCTCTAATAATTAAGAGATTAATTCCAGATTCCAAATTAGATATAATAGATTTTTGACACTTTAACTCCTTTAACTTCGTGAACAAATATTTTACGCATTGCAATAGCTTTTTCATCTGTTTTTATCCATTTAGGATTAGTACTATTTAATTTTCTTTTTTTAGCCATTCTTTCTGCGTTTTTTATGAAAATACCATTTGTCTATTGTATACGCTATTGAAACAATTAGCAGTATAATTTTTAGTATTAACTCTAAGTTACTAAACGTTGTTACGCTTAGGACTGTTGTATTTACTACTAGAACATCTCCTACTTCTTTTGCCATTTGTTTTAATGCCATCGTCTAAATATTGTTTTAGTTTAGTTATATTTTTTTCTTTGACTTTATAGTATTTTTTCATTAGCTGTAATCACCTGCGTTTAAAAAGTCTCTTAAAGTTAATTCAGTACCTTGTCTTGGTCTTTCGAGATTCATATTTGAATAATACGAATTAATATCTGGAGTGACATCAGCACCACTATTCGTACTATATTGAGGGAAACTACTAACATTGTTTCTTATATAGTCAATCATTCTTTCCATATAATATTCAGCAGTATTCAAAATTTCATTTCTCAAATGTTGTGCCTCTTCAATAGATAAAGAATTACCAGTTTCTGATGTTTTTGCATAGATGTTGCCATTTTCAATTTTAAAACGTAAAAAAGGCAAAGCCATATATAATGCAAACCCTGGCAGCATTTCTGCTATGTAATCATTTAGCAAAGTAGCATATGCTTCATTGCCAACATTGTTTACAGTTCCAGCAACTATTAAATCTTTTATATATTTAGTTAATTGCGTTCCTAGTTTCGTTTCAACATATAGCTTTTGAGCTTGTCTAATATAAGGTAATAATAAAGCTGGGTCTACGTTTAAACCTATTGTTGTCGAATCTTTCAAGCGTTCTTCGCTTATCATTAATACATATGCCATAGTCTAATTATAATATCCTCTGTTCTTCATTGTTCTAGGTGCTTGAGCTACTTTTTTGTCGTTAGGTTCAGGATAAAAACCTTGACTTCTTGCTTTAGCAGTAGAAATTAATTTACCATATCTTGTTATATCTTTTTCTTTCCAAGCATCTTCTAAATCCATAACATAAATTTTTCGGATGAAGCGGTGGAAACATTGTGGTCCCCCTTTATAGAGCCAAATTGAATAAGTGTTAGCACCATCTATCCCAAATCCAGGATTAACAGGTTTATTTTTTAAAGCAACTAAATCTTCTTTTTGGTAAAGTTTATTTGCTCCCATCATTTTTTTACAAAAATCTCTTTTAGTTCCTGACTTATTTGTGAGTGCTGAGTCTCTATCATATTTATATCTTACTTTGAAAAACTTACCAGCTTTTTTGCTCCAACCATCTTGTTCAGATTTTCCATCTCTATCATTTTTTGGAACTGTTGCAAACTCATATTTTTCATTTAATTCTTTTTCAAAATCAAAATCAGAATGTTCATCGTCAACTATTTCTTCATCAAATAATTTATACCCTTCTGGCTCATCTTCACCAAACTCCATAATAAATTTATCAAGCTCTGTTGCTTCTTCATGACCTTCACAAGCCATATACACTGTTTTACCTTCATATTCATGCTCGTGATACCCTTTGCAACCCTTAACCTTAGCATGAGCTTCGGCTTCCTCTATGGTGCTAAAAACAGGCTCTCCGTCAATCATACCAACCTTGCTAAAGTCTTCTCGAACTTCAACGTCTAATGGCTCAAGACCTAATTCGCTTCTTATTTCTTCTTCTGTCATCACTGCTTTTAAGTCTTCTGAAGTAAATTCTAATGTAATTGGTTTTAGTTGTACGAAGTCAACAGGCATATCCATTTGGTTAACTTGGAAAATTTTTCTTAAAACTTTTACAATATGGTCTTGATATGGCTTTATAACGGTATTGAGATAAAAATTTCCTGCCGAATTAAGTTCGTCTGCATTATTTCCTAATCCTGTATCGTTTTTAATACCCATCAACATAGGACTGGTTACACGATGTCCAGAAAGGATATTTTGTGTCAAGAGTTCTTGCAAAGCCAAATATTGCTTATCAAGTTCGCTTGTACTGATAGGCACTATTTCTGGAGTTCTAGTTTTATCGTCTGAAAATGTGAGTACAAAACGACCGCTGTTGCTTTGTCCAGCGAATTTTTGAGATAAACTTTGTTCTATTTGTAGTCTTTCTTCTTGTGTTGGAACCCCGTTTGAAAAATTAATCATAAAAGAACCGCTGAAACCGTTTGATATGTTATTTAGATGAAATTCTGAAACCCGGGAATCTATAAGAGCCCAATTAGAACAACTAACCCAATCTGGTGTAAAATAAGAGTTCATATTAGGACTATACAAACCAGAATATAATATTTGATTAGCACAAGTTCTATCATTAGCATTAAAAGCAGGTACGTAATAAGGTTTATTTATACGAGTATTAGACCAATCTGCACTTACATAATAGCCTGGAGTTCTTCCAAACTCATCTGGTCTAGCACATCTGATTTTTTCGACTGCTATGTGATAAATTTCGGCAATTTGCGTCCTGTCTTTAGACCATACGATATTCAAAGCGAAACCCCCCTGCAATTTAAAGTCAAAAGATACTTTTTTTAATACTTCGTGTAGGCTTTCATTACCATTAGCTCTATTAATAAAATTTTCCAACTTTA